>ERZ827168.746-NODE-746-length-50180-cov-11.693307_pt1 | contig 50180 bp, 46 predicted proteins | sample MGYA00519868_ERZ827168 | MGnify/ENA primary metagenome ERZ827168 (study PRJEB31778, sample SAMEA3449271) | human gut metagenome | biome: human gut; feature: human-associated habitat; material: faeces | place: United Kingdom | collected 2010/2012 ...
CTGTAAAAGCAGATAACGTAAAGCCTTTATCCCTCGCACGTAGGAAATCTCTCGACGTTCTTTTGCCTACTTTTCTTACTAGGTAGTTATACTTACTTAGCCTGTAAAAGCAGATAACGTAAAGCCTTTATCCCTCGCACGTAGGAAATCTCTCGATGTTCTTTTGCCTACTTTTCTTACTAGGCAGTTACGTTCGCTATGTACATAAAAACGGATAACATAAAGACTTTTCCCACCGTTCATAGGAAATCTCTCGACGTTCTTTTACCTACTTTTCTTACAAGAAAAGTAGGTTAGCCCAAAAGGAATGCCTTATAAACGAGATAAGCTTCGTACACGTCCGCCTTAGCTACAATTTCCATAGGAGCATGCATATTAAGCACGGAAATACCTGCGTCGATAACGTTCATATTATAGTTACCGAGAATGTAAGCTATAGTTCCGCCGCCGCCCTGATCGACTTTGCCGAGTTCGGCAGTCTGGAAATAGAGGTTATTATCATCGCAAATCTTACGTATCCAAGCCATGTACTCGGGCATAGCGTCATTACTACCCGACTTACCTCTTGCACCGGTATACTTATTAAATACAATACCTCTGTTGAGATAAGCAGCGTTTTTGGAATCGTTTACTTCGGGGAAAAGCGGATCGAAACCTGCGCTTACGTCCGAAGAAAGCATACGGCAATTTTCCATAGTCTTTTTAAGCGCTATATAGCTCGTCTCGTTTTGCAAAGCGAGAAGATCGGCAATGGTGTTTTCGAAGAATACGCTCTGAGCGCCGGTAGCACCGACCGAACCGATTTCCTCTTTGTCTACCAAGATGCAACAAGCGGTATATTCGGGCTGGGCGATATCGAGGATAGCTCTAAGCGAAGTATAAGCGCAAACTCTATCGTCGTGACCGTATCCGGCAACCATGCTCCTATCAAGACCGTAATCTCTGGACGGACCTGCGGGAACGACCTCGATTTCGGCAGAAAGGAAATCTTCTTCTTCGATATCGTATTTTTCTTTGAGCATCTTAAGAATATTTGCTTTAACCGCATCTTTTTCTTCGTCTTCGAGAGGAATAGAACCGATAGTTACGTCGAGATTCTCGCCTTCGATAACCTTGTCACCAGTCTTTTTGAGCTGATCAGCCGAAAGATGAATAAGAAGGTCACTGATGCCGACAACCGGATCGGACGGATCGTCGCCGATGCTTACATCGATAACGCTACCGTCTTTGCGGCAAACCACACCGATAAGCGCAAGAGGAATGGTAACCCATTGATACTTCTTTACGCCGCCGTAATAGTGAGTATCCAAAAGGGCAATGCCCTCTTTTTCGTAAAGCGGATTTTGTTTAAGGTCGAGACGAGGCGAATCGATATGCGCTCCCAAAATACGGATACCCTCTTTGACCGGTTTTTGACCTATAACGTAAAGGCAAAGGTTTTTATTTTTGTTGACAAAATAAACCTTATCGCCCTTTTTAAGACTCTTAAAGCTTTCTACGGGTTTAAATCCCTTAGCTTCGGCTGCCTTTACAGCTTCCTTTACTGCCAAGCGTTCCGTCTTGCTTGCGGAAAGGAAATCGATATATTCCTTACCGAAATCGAATATCGCCTGTTTCTTTTCAGCCGAAATGTCTTTCCAAATGTTTTTCGAATACATATATATTATACCTCCGTGAAGAATTTTTTACTTATTATGTTCCGCAAACGATTTCGTCTGCGCTAATAACCTTGTTTTAGCGGATTTTGTTTAGTCGTAAAGCTTAGATACCGACGCATCGTCATGAATACGCTCGATTGCCTCGGCAAAAATGGGCGCTACGGTAACAAGCTGAAGTTTGTTTATACGCTTTTCGTGCGGGATCTCGATGGTATCGAGAACAAACAACTTTTCGATAACCGAATTTTCCAATCTTTCTATCGCCGGTCCGCTGAGAACACCGTGAGTGCAGCATGCGTAAACGGTTTTTGCCTTACCTACTTCTTTAAGCGCCTTCGCACCCTGTACGATAGTCCCGGCAGTGTCTATCATATCGTCTATCATAAGACAAGTCTTGCCTTCTACGTCACCGACGATATTCATAACTTCCATAACGTTAGCCTTAGGACGACGCTTGTCCACGATAGCAAGCGGCGCATTAAGCTTAGCAGCCAACGCTCTTGCTCTCGCAACCGAACCCACGTCGGGAGATACCACTACAAAGTCCTCGCCTTTAACCCACGGCTCCTTGCTGATAGCTTCTTTAAGTACGGCAAGGCCGAGTAAATGATCGACGGGAATATCAAAGAAACCTTGTATCTGCGCTGCATGCAAATCCATGGTAAGCACCCTGTCCGCACCTGCCGATTCGATAAGATTGGCTACGAGTTTTGCGGTAATGGGATCGTGAGCCATCGCTTTACGATCCTGACGAGCATATCCGAAATACGGAATTACGGCGTTTATTCGTCCTGCGGACGCACGCTTAAGCGCATCTATAATAACGAGCAACTCCATAAGATTGTCATTGACGGGCGCAGAAGTGCTGTTGATTACAAACACATCGGCTCCTCGCACCGATTCATCCAAATGTACGGAAATTTCGCCGTCGCTAAACTTGCCTACATGAATAGGTCCAAGTTCGCAATGCAGTCTTTCTGCAATGGCTTTTGCGAGTTCCGGACAACCGTTACCCGAGAAAATCATCATCTTGTTATTACCCTGCGGTACCATAACATCCTCCTAAATCGTGGTTACAAAAATTATATTAAGCGCACCCGTCGCAAAAATCGGGTTGCGGTTATTACTTGTCTTTGCGAGGCTTTGTTGTCTGACGCTCTCTCGCTATGACAAAACTCGACGGCGGCACGTCCTCCGTTACGGTAGAGCCTGCCGCTATAAACGAATCGTCTCCTATGTGTATCGGCGCAACGAGGTTACAATTGCTTCCGACAAACGATTTTTCACCTATAATCGTGCGATTCTTGGTTTTGCCGTCGTAATTTGCTACGACTACTCCGCATCCGATATTTACATCGTCTCCGACGGACGCATCCCCTATGTAAGCGTGGTGAGCCGCCTTAACTCCGCTGCCGAGCCTGCTCGCTTTTATCTCCACAAAATCGCCTATTCTGCAATCGTCGCCGACGACTGTCCCCGGTCTTATGTATGCAAACGGTCCGATCTTAGAGTGTTTGCCTATGACTCCGGACAATACGTAGCTGCTTTCTATCGACGCTCCTTCGTCTATCACTGAACCGTCGATAGTGTTGCGATCTCCTATACGGGCTTTGTCTTTGATTACGGTCTTACCGCGTATGACGTTAAACGAACCTATCGTAACGCCTTTGCCTATAATTACATCGCAGCCTATTGTCGTAGTAGACGGATCTTGAAAATGTACGCCGTTATTCATATGATACGAAATGATACGATTTTTGAGAGCGTCGGTAAGCATGCCTATCTGCTTATAGTTAAACGCCGTCATAAAATCTTCTTCGTCAAAATAATAGGGCGATATCGGGGGCAATTTGTCTATGGATAAAAGATATTGCGTCCTGAACACGTAACCTCTTGTCATCTTGAGTGCGTTCAAATCGTTTTGTTTAAGTGCCGTAACGGCATCTAAAACCGTTTTTCGAGTAATAAGCGGAGTATCCGAATACAAAACTACCGTATACTCGGACTCTTTAATGAGGTAAGGTCTTACAAGTACCGGAAGCGGCAAACCGTCGCTGTTTACCACCGATCCGCAATAACTTTCGCCCAAAGCAAAACTAACCCAATCGAGCATGGGTTTGCCCAAAATCTCGATGGACGACGTGTCTTCGAGCGTCGGATAAGATACCTTTAGAATTATGCCGCAAATATTACTACGCATGGTTTTATTATACAATTACTCCCCTTTAATGTCAATTGTTTGCTCGTTTTTTTTCGCTTGCGCCCTTAACTTTTTAAAAAATTCGGTCAAAATGGAAGAACATTCCTTTTCCATAATTCCGCCCTCAATCTCCACGGTGTGATTAAGTCCGGCATCTACGACATTCATAATCGAACAACAGCAACCGTATCTCTTGTCGTATGCCCCGAAATATATCTTGCGTATCCTCGAATTGACTGCCGCCCCGCCGCACATTGCGCACGGCTCCAACGTAACATACATATCGCAACCGCTGAGATTCCACACGCCGAGTTTTTTCCCCGCTTTTTTTATTGCCAAAACTTCGGCATGTGCGGTTCCGTCATGCAAAGTGTTTCGCAAATTATGAGCTCTCGCTATAATCTTTCCGTCTTTGACTATTACCGCACCGACAGGGACTTCGCCTTTTTGCTCCGCCTTTAATGCCTCTTTAATTGCCGCTTTCATAAATTTCATGATATATCTCCGTAATAAACAAAGGCAACTCCAAATTACGCTCTATGTCGTCGAGCGTCGATTGCTCGGTAAGCGGATGCGGCGGCATACCTATTTCCACGGTAACCGCAGGTATTCCGTTAAGTATGCACCAATCTTTATATCCGCCTGCGCTTTGGTTTTCGCCGTCAACGACAGTGTAATTCAATCGTTTCCCTATCGCATAAGCCATTTTGCGGAGTCTTTCGTCCGCCCCCGCAAACTCCCAATAAATTTCCCTGCCTGCGCAATGATAACTGAGCGTAAAACAAGGCTTGATTTTGCGTGTAAAATTTACCAACGCCGCCGTTTCCGGCTCGCTTTCGGCTCCGCTGCCTATGTACCCTTGCGGTGCGGGATAAGTTAAATTATATCTTCCTCTGCCGTACTTTGCGTCGAAATTTACATTTAAGTCCACCGCTCCGGCGTTCGCCTTCCACATGGTAAAATCGGAGCCGCCGTTAACTCGCAAAAGAAACGGATCTTCGCTTCCGTAAGCACACAGCTGCGCTCCGTCCGGATTGAGCATGGGTAAAAAATAAAAGGTGTCGATGTTTGCCCCTTGCTCCGTCAACCTTTTCAGCTGTTTCATTGCCAAAACGCAAGTTACGTTTTCTCTTGCGTGGATACCGGCGGTAATAAAAAAAGTCTTGCCGCCGTTACCGACTTTTATGGCATAAATATCTCTGCCGTTAACGGATTTGCCTATACTCACGGCATTATAATTTTGTCCGACTATATCGGCTTCGAGCTTATCAAAAGTGTACATACGCCTTTATATGCCCGCTAACCGCTATTTGTGATAAGGCAACCCCTCGGCTATGGTAAACGCCCGATAAATCTGTTCGAGAGTCATTACCCGCATCAGCATATGCGGAAACGTCATTCGTCCGAACGAAATGCGTTTATCCGCAATCGAACGAACCCTGTCGTCCACGCCTCGACTTCCGCCTATTACGAAGGTTATCGTGTCACTTTGCAAAAAAGCATTTTTCATCGACGCAGACAACTGTTCGCTGGAAAGCAACTCGCCTCCTATATCCGTAAGAAAAACTTTGCCTTCTATCGCACGTAAAATATCGTCGCTCTCTTTGACGATCTCGTCCGAACCGTCTTTGTCTTTTAGTTCCGTAACGGTGACTGTCGCAAATCTTTGCAACCGTTTAAGATATTCCGAACATGCGTCCGCAAAAAACTTCTCTTTTAACTTGCCTACAACAACCAACTTTATCTTTTTCATACCACGTTAAACAGATAGGTTATAAACGTCGAAATAACGGTCATGACTATAGCGCCGATGTAAAAAGCTTTCTCCTTTTTTGTGGGTTTGTAAGCGACGCAACAATTTATCGAAGTTACCCGATTGCTTTTTTTGGATATTCTCCATATCCAGACAAGCAGACCAAAAAATGCGGCGAGAACCACGGCGTACATCGCCGCCGCAACCGCAAAATTACCGGTCAGCACATCGTTAAGCGCATTATAAAAATTACCGCCTACCGCCCATCCGTAATACTCGGCACTTTCCATATATACGCTAAACGCATTATTCATAAAGTGTATTATCATCGCCGGATACACGGAGCCGCTTTGTAACGTTATAAAAGCAAGTACCGCTCCGAAAACGGCGGTATATGCCGACTGCATTATGTACTGGTGAAACAATCCAAACGCTATTCCGACCAACACTATCGTCTTTACTTTTCCGTGAGTTTTACTCATAGCGGTAAGCAATCCGCCCCGATTGACGAATTCTTCGCAGACGGCAGGCAAAACTGCCGTCAAAAATATGCTTAAGATAAAGTACGCCGCATTAAAACTTCCCGGCAAAACGGTATCCGCAGACGACGGCGTATAGCCTAAAATAATCAAAATAATCTGCCAAGCCAAGCTTACGCCGACCGAAACCAACGGCGCCAAAAGTCCGAGTAAAACGGCTATAAGGCAAATACGATAATCGGTCTTTCGGTAATTCGACATTTCACACACGCCGGGAAAACCGCCCTCGACCTTTCGGAAATAAAATAACGGAAAAAGCAAAAGTATAAAAACCTGCACCGGCACGGTAAATATGGCGTCGAGCAGCAAGTTAAGCCATGCTTCATCCATTTCGCTGTCGATAAGAGCAATTTGTACGTAATAGCTCACTATCCTCATTACAAGTAACGCAGTCGCTATGACAAAAGCCGCTATCGACACCGCTTTATATCTTCGTCTGATAATTTCCTGATCCATCTGATCTACTCCTTTTTCCCCCGTCAAGTCAATCCCGCTGCCTCTATAGCAAACGTCACCGCCCACAAAATACAGGTCATCCACAAATATATTTTTAACGCAGCATTTCTAAACGATTCTTTTCGTCGCAACTCTTTGTCCGTGTATTCCTTAATAAGCATCTCCTGATAGGCGTGTCTGCTTATACGTTTCGGTTCGCCAGTTTGCGTATCGAAGCCGATTATTACCGTTTCGATAGGCGAAACGTTAGGCACTTCATTTATGTCATATATCGGTTTTCTGCTACGTTCGTCTATCCACAGCAGAGTATCTTCCTTGCGATCGAACTTTTCGGGACATAACCTTTTTTCTCTTTTCCCGACTACCTGCGTTACAAACATAATAACGGTTATAGCAACCACCGGCGCAACCACGACAAGCAAAATAAAACGAAAAGCGTTTCCTTCTATGCCTGCGTAAAATGCGTCCGCTGCTTTGCCTACTTTTGTTACCGATACGAGTATAGCTAAAAGATTGCTGACAGAATGTACTATCATTCCCGCAACTACCGAACCGAATCGCATTACCGTTACGGCAGCCACGAACCCCAAAATAAACTGATATACCGTTTGATGCGGATTAGTGTGCATCAACATGAAACACGTTGCGCTCATAAGACTGCAAGATACTACGCTTCGTTTTTCACTCATTCCGCTAAGCAATGCGTCCCGGAAAATAAGTTCTTCACCGATGGGCGCCGCTATGGTAGTACACACAAAAACCAAAATCAATTCGGGAACGCTGCCCATACTAAGTTCGCTGCTCGATACGACATGGAATTTCTCCAGCAATAATTCCCACCCGTACGCCGGACCTATACAACCGAAAAAAGTCACGATGGCAATAATTACGGATACGCAGACTGCCAAAAAAGAGATTTTGTTGCGTATTTCGTATACAGTGCGCACCTTACGACTTTTTTTGAACGACAAGTAGCTACCGATATACGCCGCCTGAAACAAAAGCATCAAAACGTATTCAGTTATCGACCGAATCATATCGTCGCCGGCAAACACAACGGAAATCACGGATAGCAAAATCGAACCGATAACGTTTAGTCCCATTACGATTAAAAACGCCGTAAGCATCAAACCGGAGCTTTCTCCAAAGCTTATTTTGCGACGTTTCATTATGTAACCTCCATTACCGAACTCAAGCGATCCTGCAAAGCGACGCTTACCGGAATAGCGTATCCTGCCTCGTTAAGCGCCTTGCGAGTAGTCTCCAACGCAAGTTCCGGCGTATTGTTTTCCTGAGACAAGTGTCCGAGCATTATGGCCCTGCATCCGCTTTCTGCCGCAAACAACGAAGCCTTTGCGCTGTCCGAGTTGCTTAAATGCCCGTACCGAGAGGAAATTCTATTTTTCAACGCTTGCGAGTATTTGTCGGTGCGTTTAAGTATATCTTCGTCGTAATTGGACTCTATAAACAATGCGTCCGATCCCTCGATTTGCTTTGCCTGCGATTGCGTAAACACTCCGAGGTCGGTCATTACGCTGAGCTTTCTGCCACCGTTATAAAAACTGTATCCCACGCACGGAACGTCGTGACTTACTCTAAACGGCGAAACGGTAATATCCCCCAGATAGAAATCTCCGTCAAACGCCGTTACTTCCGCCCCGCCCATAACTATATCCTTTACCTTATCGTAACAACCGCCGAAGCAGTAAACCGACGGAGAATACTTACGAACGAAAGATGCGAGACCTGACACGTGGTCGCTGTGCGTATGAGTTATAAGCAAATTTATTTTGCCTCCGCCAAACTTGCCGAGTCCTCGCTCTATTCTCTTTAAACTAATGCCCGCATCGATGATTACCGTAGTGTTTTCCGAAGAGAGGTACAAGCAGTTTCCTCTGCTGCCGCTTGCCAAACTGCAAAATCTGAGGCTCATTTACCGCAACCCCCGCAATGCGAGCAATTACCGTCGCAATGCTCCTTTTTTGCGCAATTTACAATAAGTTTTCCGCTGTATACTTGTTCCGTTTTGCCGCCGCAATGAGGGCATGGCGGATAATTTCCGTCCGCTTTAACGAGTTCTTCGTTAACGAATCCGCAGCGAGTACATTTTAATTCCAATAACGGCATAATCTCCTCCGAGTAAAATATAACACAAACGGCGGTATTTGTCAATAACCGCCGCCGTCCGAGCGCTATAAATCTCAATTTTTGCGTACCGCCGCTTTTCTATCGTCAGTTAACGTTGACAATCGCTTTGCAAACAAACAAAAACGAAAAATTTTCATATTTAGGTATTTAAATCCGCTTTATGCTCTTTTGTCTTTACTGTAGCGTTGAGTCAAAAAGTCAAAAGAGCATAAAATTATTTTACCCAAAGACTACCCCTATCTTAAAACAGGTTATATACATTCGTCTCAGCAAAGTCCAATTTGATTTATATAACCATTCTGCCTTGTCCTGGCAAATCTACCGTTTGCATTATTTCCGCTTCTTCTCCGTCGTTAGCATCGATATAAACGAAATACGTTGCCCCCTTATACGATGCGGTAACTTCGTAACAAAGCCGCTCCGTTCTGCCATCGGGAATTAGAGCAAGTCTTACGTTTTTTACGGTAAGAATAGGGGATGTTCGGGAAACCGCCTCGCTTGCCGTAAGCACGGGCTTAAGTTCGCTCTCTTCATGCGTTCGAGAGTAGCCGGTTGCCTCTACGCCGCCGAACTCTCCCGCCGAATTTACCTTGACTTTTATAAGATTCGTGTAGCAAATTACACCGCTTTCCATGCCGGCAAAATTGACTACCGCCTCGCCGTCGACTTGGTTATACCATACCGGAACGAACGAAGCGTATCCTAATTTTCGGGCATATTCGCTCGCTTTTTTTATGGCAAAATTCTCATCTATGTCCGACATGTCTTTGTCCGTAAGCACGTTTGCGAGAAGTATCAAGCCGCCTTTTTTGCTTATCTCTACAAAAGCGTCTTTACCGTCGTAATTGCAAGAGAATATAAAGCTTTGCGGTTCGTCACCCTCGCCTATTATCGTCGGATCGAGGAAGCCGTAATCGATAGCCGCCTTTTTTGCCTCATCCGCACCTATTTCTTTAAGAGATTCGAGTGCGCCGAAAGATTTCTTTTGCTCTGCGTCCGAATACGGACCGTCGTATATGAGCGAAGGATATTCGTCATCGGGTTCACTGTCTTTTTCTTTAAAATCGAACGACAGTAACTCACTGTCCCCGACGTGATTTATAATCAAGAAATCTTCTTTTACCTTGGCAAGTATATTGTCTATTCTTTCCTTTAACTGCGTTGCCGCCGCAAGCAGATTTTCCGCCTGCGCTCTGTATTCGGTCAAATCTTTTCCCCTCAACGCAGCTGCGGTAAGACTATACGACCAGTCCTCGAGCTGATTGAGAAATTTAACTGTTTTTACGGTATTTTCTCTCTTTATCGGCAACCTTCCCAGTGAATCCAACGCCTCCGATGCCGCCCTGTGATTTTGAGCAGCCAGAATGCCGCTTTCCGCATCGGACGCACTTACCATAATTTTTGCAAGATTGCTTTCGACCGTGTTTATTCCTTCGCGCATGGCGTAGAAATTGCTTTGATATCCACTCTCCAACTCCGTAAGAGTTTTAGAATGATTTTTTTTGATATAAAATAACCCCGTCAATAAACTTGCGATTAAAACAACCGCCGCAAGCGACACGGCAACGGTTACGTATTTCCCTCTTCTCGTCATAAATCTGCCTCCTTCGTTATTTCGCAAAAGAATGTCTGCCTATCTTTAAAGTAACCTTCAGACTCCATATCCACTTGCTCGTTGCAGTCGCCGGATTGTAATAGTACAGACACCCGCCCGTAGGATCCCAACCGTTTAATGCGTCTCTCGCCGCCTTATAAGCAGTTTCGTTGGGGGTGTAGTTTATTTGCCCGTCGCTTACGCACGTAAACGCCCCGTTTTGATATATTACGCCGGAAATCGAATTCGGGAACGAAGACGACTTGACTCGGTTAAGAACCACTGCGGCTATAGCAACCTGCCCGGTATACGGCTCTCCTCTCGCTTCGGCGTACACGCACCGAGCCAGCAAATTCAAATCGCTGTTACTTATACTCGACGAAGACGAAGCGGAAAGCTTTATGCCCATAGCCGCCTCTGTTGCAGGTCCGACCTTGCCGTCGACCACCAGTCCGTTTTTACGCTGAAAATACTTGACTGCCGCAGTCGTTTTGCTGCCCCAGATACCGTCGACCTTTCCGCTGTAGTACCCCCAGTTAAGCAGTCTCGTTTGCACCGTCCGGATATTTGCGGAAGTATCGCCTTTGCTGATATGCGCCGCATACGCCCGTTGCGGACAAAAGCCTAACGCCGTTATAATCAGCACAACCACAAGCAAAATAGCCGTTTTGTTTTTCAATAGAATCCTCCCTTACGAAAGTCCCAACCATTCTCTTATTATGGATTTGTATTTTACTCCGCCGTTTCCTTCGAGGTAACACAGCGGCGGATAAATTACGCACCACCAGTTATCCCCTTCGCCGCTGCCCAACGAAATAATCAAAGCGTCATAGTAGCCGCTTTCAAGCGTTACGTCACCGTAACTGCGAGTGGGGAAAAACTCGTTTTTCAACGTTGCCGAAGCCTTGTACGAGAAACCGTTTTCAATAAGCGTACGGTTAGCGATTTCAATAAGCGTATTCGTTTTTGATGCAACTTTTCGTTTTGCATCTTTTACCGAACGAGCATCGAGATCGGCAAGATATTCGATAATCTTGTCTCTTACTTTCAGCTTAACCTCTTGATCTTCGGCGGCGTTACTGTCCGCTCTGATGTGCAGTCTGAGAACATCCCTTTCGTTTACCGTCGTAGTATTTGCGCAACTGACCGAAAATATGCCGATTAAACATAAGAATGCCGTAAAAATGCGCATCAGTGCGCTTTTCACATAGCTAGTCTTCCTTGGCGAGCTATTATATTCGCTGCGACGATGTTGTTCGGCCTTTCTTTTTATTCTTACCTTTCCTTTGAAATAGATTTTCATAATTACCGCCTATATGTTTTCGATACGGTAATTATATCCGCTTTTTGCGCTCTTATACATTACGACAATATAATGTTTTTAACATACGATACAAAATTAAAACGACAGCCTGCATAGGATTTTTAAGCTTATCGACAAAACAACTTTTATTAGCTCGATGTTTTTTTCACACATAAATGACGCCGAGCAAAATCTAATACCGACGCCGCTTTTGATATTAACCATAACGTAAACGTAAATTTCCGTCGTGCTTAATTGCGTTTTGTTAATTTTGCTATTTCCGTATAGGCAACCTGCAATTAAAAAATCGACAAATTTTGGATAGAGGAACCCAACAACAAAAAATTTATCTTATTATAAAACCCGGTTGCGCTCTTTCAAAAAGACACGAAAATTTTAAATGAAAAAATATTTTCTTTTTTTTACTTCCGCCTCTCTTCTTAAATAAATAATCAACAAAATTTAGAAAAAATCAACAGTTTGTTTAACGTTCCGCAAAAAACTTGTAAAAGTCCGAGAAAAAGTTATACCGTTCTATCTTGGCTAATCCGTCGAAAAAAGTTTTATCCGAACCTAACATAAACAAATTCATAACAACTGCGTCCTTGCGCAGAAATAATCCTAATTCTTTAATTCTGCCGTTTATGAATTCCGTGTAAGTCTTTCCGAAATACGGCGTGAAGCGATAAAAAAGCCGCTGATATTTTCCCTATCACCGACTTAAACCACAAGTATTAAGTTTTTATTTTCGTTACATAAAGAACCTCCGATTTTGTATTTATGGATAAAAAAACCGCACGATTTCGGTTGCCTTAAAACAAGCTCGTTCTTCGCACGGATTTTAATCCCGATTATTTAATTTTTAGTCGATTTTATCTAAAAAATCGTAACACAATAAAACACACGCCGAAATCTCTCTTTTTTAACCATTTCAACGCCCGTCGAGGAATTGCTACACCTGACTACAATTCTATGGTAAACGACGGTAATTATCCTGCCCGAGTCCACAAAAGGGAAGAACGATCGGGCAACATCTTCACGCCCGATAACGACTTTTCTTACGGCGTAATACTTGACATTATATAAAGACTATTATAGTATAACATACGAACATTTGTTCGTCACGTGTTTTAGCGTTGTTCTCCTCTTTTTCGTCTTTATGGTAAGAAGAACAACCCATAAAATTTTTAATATAAATTTTACTATCTCACATTATGAATCCTGCTCTGTATAAATGCTTCGGTCGGTTCTTTCGCATTGTAAAGTATGATGCCGCTTGTAGCGTCAATGCGGTAAGTCCATTGTATAGCGTCGTTATTGAACACGAAGTAGAAATACGGGGTTTTTATACCGCCTCCGACGTACTCTTCTACGGTGAACGTTATCTTTGCAATTTCCTCATACACGCCCGCATCCGTCAAGGCGATTTCCTTTGCTTTTCTTATATCGATATGATAATCGAAAAAGATTATCTCGCCCGTTTTCGCATCGATTTTGTATCTATATTGAAATTCTGTCGTGTAAAACTCCAGAATCCAGCAAGGACGACCGGAATTGCGGCTTAATTCTTCTTTGGTAAACACGACTTTCACTTCGGGTTTATCTTTAATTCCCGCATCTTTCAGGGCAATGTCTTTCGCTTCTTCCAAAGATATGAACAGCGCAACTTCGTTCTTTTCGAGAATATCGCCGGTCACCGCATTTACGAGGTAAGTCCATTGCGTGCGCTTGTCGTTGAATACAAGACGATAGCAAGGATATTTGACTCCTTTGTTAATAAGCCTTGCCTCGGTAAATTCAACTCTTGCCGCACACCCCGAGTCGTTCAATGCAATTGCTTTCGCTTTGAGTATACCGATATATTCGGAGTCGATAATGGTTGAGTTAACGTCTTTTTGTAATCCGACAAGTTCGTCAAGGGGTAGATTTGCAATCTCTTCTTCGGGCATGCTGCTGTTTTTCTTTGCGTCGACGATAAGTTGCGCTTTGCCCTGCGATACGCCGTATTTTTTCGCAATGGCTGCCGTTTCGTCATTGTCCGTCACAGCAGCGTAAACCACGGTATGAACGGACTTGGTTTTTTCAAGAGCCTCTCTCACGACTTCGGAGACAGATTCTTTCAGTTTTTCGTCGCCGCTTAATTTTTTGTCGAACGAAATCAATACGGTATCGTTACTTTCCATAAAACCTGCCGTTTTATATACGGCAACGGTAAGGGACAGAGCGGATCTAAGACTTTGTCCTTTCAACTCGATTTCTTCTAACAATTTTTCGGCGTCGTCGTTAAGAAAACGTACCGCCTTTACGTTTCCGTTCCGGGCAATAACGTACTCAACTCCGGGGTTGATTTCCATTGTCACCGCTCCGACTTCGATATTCCCGATTGCAAAAGGAGTTATCACGCCGACGCACAACGCCAAAACGACGCATGCCGCCAACGCCGCAATCCGTTGTACAATCCTTTTTCGTTTTAACCGAATTTCTCTTTTTGCGGACGCAATCGTTTTTTCTTCAAATGCGTCCGCAATCAAGTTTTCGTCAATCTGACCGATTGCGTTAAATAATTTTTCTTTTTTCATATATCCGATCTCTGTCCCCGCAAAAGGCGCAGAACGCAAGGAAACGAAAAGAACTTTCGCCGAACGCTCTGCTATAGTGTTTATTTGTTGCATTTAATCATCGCCATTTTTTACGTTTATCGAGGCGTCGGCCGACAGGTTGCGCAGCCCATTTATTTCAACTCTTCTTTATCCGTAAACTGAATTCCGCCGTCCGTCGCATCTATGCGGTAAGTCCATTGCGTGCTACCGTTGTTGAATCTGAATAGATAATACGGGGTTTTTATGCCGCCGTCAACCAATTCTTCCACGGTGAATTCAACTCTGTCAACACCTTCGATTCCCGCATCCTTTAAGGCAATTTCTCTTGCCCTTTCAATATAAATATATCTGCGGCTGAAAATCACTTCTCCGGTTTTTGCGTCAACCTTGTAACTGAATTGATACTTTTCGGTATAGAACTCCAAAATCCAGCACGGACGACCGGAGTTACGGCTCAGAATTTCCTTGGTAAACACGACTTCGACGCCTTTCGGAATTTCTGCGTCCGCCAAAGCTATCTCTTTTGCCTTATCCAGGGAAACCATCAAGACTTCTTCGTTACGATACATAACGCTGCCGTCCGTTGCGTCTATGCGATAAGTCCACTGAGTGAAACCGTTGTTGAATATGAACAGATAATACGGAGTTTTTATACCGCCGTCAACCAATTTTTCCACAGTAAAAACAACTTTGTTGCTATCGGAAAATTCTGCGTCGGAAAGTGCGATTGTTCTGGCTTTCGCCATACTTATATACCGAGTACAAAAAACTATTTCTCCCGTTTTCGCATCGATTTTGTAAGAGTATTGATACTTTTCGGTGTAAAACTCAAGAATCCAGCAAGGACGATCCGTACTGCGATTTAACTCTTCTTTTGTAAACGTCGCTTCGTTCTCATCTGTAATTCCCGCATCGTTTAATGCGATTTCTCTCGCTTTTCGTAATGAAATAAGCAACGTAACTTCACTTTTTTCAAGCACGATGCCGAGAGTGGCGTCAATGCGGTAAGTCCATTGTATAGCGTCGTTATTGAACACGAAGTAGAAATACGGGGTTTTTATACCGCCTCCGACGTACTCTTCTACGGTGAACGTTATCTTTGCAATTTCCTCATACACGCCCGCATCCGTCAAGGCGATTTCCTTTGCTTTTCTTATATCGATATGATAATCGAAAAAGATTATCTCGCCCGTTTTCGCATCGATTTTGTATCTATATTGAAATTCTGTCGTGTAAAACTCCAGAATCCAGCAAGGACGACCGGAATTGCGGCTTAATTCTTCTTTGGTAAACACGACTTTCACTTCGGGTTTATCTTTAATTCCCGCATCTTTCAGGGCAATGTCTTTCGCTTCTTCCAAAGATATGAACAGCGCAACTTCGTTCTTTTCGAGAATATCGCCGGTCACCGCATTTACGAGGTAAGTCCATTGCGTGCGCTTGTCGTTGAATACAAGACGATAGCAAGGATATTTGACTCCTTTGTTAATAAGCCTTGCCTCGGTAAATTCAACTCTTGCCGCACACCCCGAGTCGTTCAATGCAATTGCTTTCGCTTTGAGTATACCGATATATTCGGAGTCGATAATGGTTGAGTTAACGTCTTTTTGTAATCCGACAAGTTCGTCAAGGGGTAGATTTGCAATCTCTTCTTCGGGCATGCTGCTGTTTTTCTTTGCGTCGACGATAAGTTGCGCTTTGCCCTGCGATACGCCGTATTTTTTCGCAATGGCTGCCGTTTCGTCATTGTCCGTCACAGCAGCGTAAACCACGGTATGAACGGACTTGGTTTTTTCAAGAGCCTCTCTCACGACTTCGGAGACAGATTCTTTCAGTTTTTCGTCGCCGCTTAATTTTTTGTCGAACGAAATCAATACGGTATCGTTACTTTCCATAAAACCTGCCGTTTTATATACGGCAACGGTAAGGGACAGAGCGGATCTAAGACTTTGTCCTTTCAACTCGATTTCTTCTAACAATTTTTCGGCGTCGTCGTTAAGAAACCGTACCGCCTTTACGTTTCCGTTCCGGACAATAACGTACTCAACTCCGGGGTTGATTTCCATTGTCACCGTTCCGACTTCCGCTTCCGTGCTATTGCAACCGGCGAGCGGAATCGAGATACCGATGCATAATGCCAAAATAAGGCAAATAGCCAACGTCGAAAGCCATCTGAATTTAACTTTTTGTCGTTTCATAGATAAATGTCCTCCTTTTCGAGATATTTTTTAAGTTCGTTGCGCATACGGAACAATAACGCCTTTATTTTGCTTTCTCTTTCACCGTACATATCCGCAATATCCCGTATTGAATACAAGAACCAGTATCTGATAATGAAAATATTGCGTTTCGTTTTTGTCTGAGCGAACAAAAAACGATTTATTACGGACACCAACAACGCTTCTTCCTCAACCTGCTCAACGCCTTTAACGTCGGGGATGCAGTTTTCCAATTCGGACAAAGCAATTTCAACTTGTCCTCCGCTGCGCTTTGCGGCATGGTTGCGCTTGTAGCGATTCAAAGCGAGATTGCGGGTGATTTTTCCGAGAAACGCAGCCAATCTGTTCGGCCTTTGCGGGGGAATACTGTTCCACGCACCCAAATAAGTGTCGTTGACGCATTCTTCCGCATCAAAACGGTCATACAAAATATTGTAAGCGATGGTGTGACAGTAACTCCCGTATTTTTCAGCCGTTGCAGATATTGCGCGTTCTTCTTTTGCCCAATACAAAGCAATAATTTCCTGATCGATCATAACGTTCCTTTTCGTTGTGCAACGTCCTTTCACCTATAAAGACAACAAAAAAATCGTCTCGTTGCGTGAAAACATTAAATTTCTAAAAAAAACTCCTTTTGATACAAAAAAAGCGCAAGGGAAAAGTTCTTTCTCTGCGCTTTTAAACTAAACGTAATTCATAGGCGGTTACCTCCCGTCGAGAGTTTATGTTTTAATTTAGTTAGTATCTATCCTCGTTCTGTCTCTCTCTAAAGTTGTTTTTTGCTAATTCAGTATTACTATATATTATTGACTATAATATATCACAAAGTTTTTTATTTTTCAAGTTTTAACGCACTAGGTTGTGTGAAATGTTGCAGGATTGCGCAACTCAATTATGCCAGACAAGCCAATCATAGCTAACTACAAGAGCACGAACAATCAATCAAATTTATAGCCGCAGGCGATTGCGTTTGAACCGACCAAAACGGTTGTTGTGAATAGCGTAAATTTAATTTTTTGCTCGTTTTCCGCGCAAAAATGCGAAATTCTCCGATTCGGAGAGTCGTAGTATCGCAATAATAGACCACGCTTTTCTTTTAATAGACTACAAAAAGGCGTTTTTATTTGTGTTTTTTTTCGGAAACGAATAAAATCAAAGCGTGAAGAGAAAATGACAAAACTTTTTCGTCAAACGTCGGAAACGACAAAATTATACATAAAAGTAATTTTTCCGACGAAAATCTACAATTCTCTAAACAGAAGAATTTTTTCAGACGCGCGGCCGAGCCGCAAGCGACGCATACTAAAACCGCAAAGCAAAAACGTCTGAAAAAAGCAAATCCGGCTTTAAAGGCAGTATTATGAAAAATATATTGAAACATAAAAAGAGAGTGACGGTAATCTGTATTATCGCGCTTATATTTATCGGAACAGCAACGTTCATCACCTGCTCCGGCTTAAAGGAAAGCGGGAGCGAGAGCGTGACTCCGCCCGAAAATACAGACGACGGAATGAGCGTGAAGCCGACGGACAAAACCGTTGCGGATTATCTTGATAACCCTAACCTTAATTTATATATCGCGAATTCCGTTCTGACCGAAGCGGGAAGTTTCCGCAGCGTTTCAAGAGGAACAAGCGTATCGACGAAGATAGGCTTTTCCATAACGCAGGATATTTACGCGATGCGTATCGTCAAAGGGGATACCGTTTACAAGCAATCCGCAAGTTACGGAATCGTAAAAACGGACGACGAGCGAGTCGTTCACGGCGACACTTATCTTTATCGTTCGGCAGCGGAACTGAATTCGGTTACCGAAATGAATTGGTCCGACGACACGCCGAACTCCCTGACGCGCGACGAATTTTTCAATCGATACGGATACAGAGGCAACGGACTTACCGGTTATATTCTAAACGACGAAACGATTGTTTCCTCCACGTTCGACGGACGGGACGAAAACACGGGGTTGTATTCGTTCACTTACGATCTCGACAACGAAAAAGCAACCGCGCGTATGCTTTACGAAATGCGCACAAACAGCGGCTCGAGCAATTTTGCGACCTATGAAAAAGCGATTCTTCACGTCACTATGGACGAAAATTGGGTAATTCATACGATATCGACGGATTGCGCCTATAACGTTCCTTTGTTCGGAAGCACTCCCTGCAAAGAAAACCTCACGGAAGAATTCACCGACATAGGTCTGATCGACGATTACGCGCAGTTCCCGCACTATGATTATTATTCCAGATATATAGATTTCACCGCAACTCCGCCGGTAGACGACAACGTTAATCCCTCTCCCCTGCCCGCAAAACCGACGCAACCCGCCGAACCGCAGCCGACGGACGTTCTTATGAGCATGTTTGAAAGTTATCTTTCCGGCTCGCCTTTAAACGCCGCGTTGCAGACGAAAATAGGGGGTTACGATATTTCGGCGGACATAACGCTGAAACTCGACGTCGAACACCCTGAAAACATTGTTTTATCGGCTGTTACGGATAACGGGATTCGTTTGACTTACGCAAACGGCAAGATATTCGCGGCGATTAACGACGTGAAACTCCGCGCGTCCGTTGCGGATATACCCGCGGCTTTGCAACAACTCGGAACAGAGATCCGGATTCCCGAATTCGACTTATCTCTGCTCGAACAAAATCTTGCAAACGTTATGTCGGCGATAACTCTTGAAAGAACCGAAAACACGGCGATGGTGCGCGTTCCCGTTTCGTTTGAAAACATCGATATCGAACTTATAGTAAACGGAAAAAAGACCGACGAAAATTCTTACGCTTTCACGGACGCGACCGTAACGGTTAACGGGGTTACGATTTATATCAAATCGCAGGAAAAGACAATCGAACCTCTCGACACGTCGGATGATTCTTTCGCGGACGTCTGCGCGATTATCGAAGATTACTCCGACGTCGTAAACTCCGTCATCGAACTGAAAACCTCGATAGAAAACAAAACTCTTTCGGAAAAGTCGCTGACGCTCGAAATTCAGCCGCTGAAACTGCATATCGACGGAAAGACGTACGAAACACAGAACATGACCTTACGTCTGTACGCTTCGCCGAGCAGAATAGTGATAACGGGCGACAAACTCGATCTGACATGCACGACGGCGGATAACACGGTCACGAAAAAGCAGATAAGTTTCGGCGGAGCGTTCGTGTTGCCGACGGAAGATGCGGAAGGAAGATTATACCTTACGATAAACGACCTCGTCAACCCGGACAGCGATTTGAAAATCTCGATCGGCTCGAAAGCGCTTGTCGATTGTCTGAAAAAGAGATTACCCGAACTTACCGACGCTATTCCGCAATTAAAGGAATTACTCAAAATTAAAATCGACAAAGAAAACATATTCGATTATATTTCCATGTTTTCCGCTCTCGGTTACGACAGAGAAAACGATAAAACGTTGTCGCTTACGATAAACGCGGAAACTCTTTTAAAGGGCGCGGGAAATCTGAATATATCTTTGTCGCGCCCGGACGACGATACGTTATCTTTATCCGTAAGCAAACCCGAAGGCTCGTCGCTGACCGACAATATTTCTCTGAGCCTCCGCAAAGACGCTCAGACGCCATCGCAGGAAGAAATCGACGGGGCTTACGATATCGGCGCGGAACACATTAATTTCGACAGCGCGGATACTCTGCTCCTGAATCTTATAAACACCGCTAGGCGGAAGAGTTTCCGCTTAACGGGCAAAATCCCCGTCAATCTTAACGCTTTGTCTATCGTCAAAGCGGACGTGGAACTCGGCGTCGACGTGAAAATCGACGTGGAAAAAGACGAAACCGGCAAAGACGTCGTTTATATCGCCGCCAAAATTTCACGAGGGGAATTATCCGGCGTAACGAAGATGGCGTTCGCCGATAAAGGCGGTGATTCCTACCTTTTCTATAACGGAAAAGAGGGGCTTATAACTATTAAACGCAACTCTCTCAACGAAGCGAAATGGTGCGGCAAATGCAACGGCTTCGAATGTTCGAGTACTTTCCTGCACACGGCTTACAGAAAGAACAAAACGATTTCCGATATGGATTACAGAGGCAAATGCGGTTACGAAGAAACGGTGACGGAAAAACAGTTCGCGGATGACGTTCTCGGATACGTTTTGAAGATGATCAACTTCACGCAGACGATCAACAACGCCATTGTCGACGCGACGAGCGCAGACGATAAAAATAAATTCGGTATCGACGACGTGTTCGTCGGCTACTCTTACGCGGCTCCCGCGTTCAACGTTAAATTGAATCTGAAACCCATAGACAGCGTTTTAGGTCGGGCGAACGTTTATATCGAACACTGCGATGATTTCACGTTTACTTCGTTACACGGCGACATAACGTTGCTCGATATCTCCGGTGTTTCCGCAAAAGGAACGTTTGAAATTGCCCTTACGGACTCGGCGGACGGCGAAGCGAAATCGTTGACCGACGATGCGACTTTATTTTAATCGGGCTATAAAAATTTTTGGACTATAAGAATTTTCGGACGATAAAAATTTTAATCGGGCTATGTAAAAAAAGAACCGCTGCTCAGCGGTTCTTTTTTTGATATTTACTTATTAAACAGAAACTTTATATCGCCGTTAGATCAATATAAATCGAATTTCATTTCTCCGTCCGAACACCGGACCGTTATTTTGCCGTTATCGGACGCCTGCCCTAAATGAGATGTCATTTTTCTCCACTCCTCGGAAGTTCCGCCGAACGTGATATTTAAAAGCGAATCGCAATCTTTAAAGGCGTTGTCGCCTATGATGTTAATCGAATTGCTTACAACTGTTTTACAACTTTTTTTAAGTTTTTACATTTTTTTTGCGTTTTTCACGGTACGTAGTATTTTACGACACAAAAAAACCGACGAAACTCAATCGTCGGTTTAAAATTTGCATAGGGATTCCATTCGCCATCACTAATTACCGAAAAGGCGTCTTTTTTCGCCATTTTCCGCGACCGTTCGGGCGCAGTACGTCTAGTACAGCAGCCCTCGCGTTCGCAAAAAATCATCAAAAAATACGCTCTTTTCGGTGCGTAGCATTTTTGCGGTTGAGAAACCGACCGCATCGCGGCTCGTTTAGGCAAGGCAAACGCCCGAAGTTGTACTTGCCGTACTACGAGCGGCGTTTAACGCCGCATAAATCGGTTTATCACCGCAAAAATAGTTAGTGATGGCGAATGGAATCCCTATGAATTATTCGTCTTTTAGTCTTCTTCGTCCTCTTCGGGAAGATCTACGTTGTGATATACGTCCTGAACGTCGTCCTGATCGTCAAACGCGTCGAGCATTTTTCTGAACGTTTCGAGCTGGTCGTCGGACAAAGTTACTTTGTCGTTGGGAATCATCATCGTTTCGGCTTCGAGGAATTCATAACCCTTGTCCTCGAGATACTTTCTGACAGCCGAAAAATCCGCAGGGGCGGTTCTTATTTCGTAAGAGTCGTCGCAGGTGATAACGTCCTCCGCGCCGGCTTCGAGAGCGACTTCCATCATGGTGTCCTCGTCGAGATCGACCGTTCTTTCGATAACGATTACGCCCTTGTTGGCGAACATATAGGAAACGGATCCCGTCGTACCCATATTGCCGCCGTATTTGGAGAAAATATGCCTTACGTCGCCGCCGGTTCTGTTTTTGTTGTCGGTAAGAGTCGCCACGATAACCGCGCTTCCGCCGATACCGTAACCCTCGTAAGTAAGGTTTTCATAGTTTACGTTGTTGAGTTCGCCCGCGGCTTTTGCGATACTTCTCTTGATATTGTCGTTAGGCATGTTCGCCGCTTTCGCCTTGGCGATGACGTCCGCGAGTTTGCTGTTGGTATACGGATCCGGGTTGCCCTTTGCCGCAACGGCTATTTCTCTGCCGATTTTGGTGAATATTTTACCCTTAACCGCATCCGTTTTAGCCTTTTTATTCTTTATATTTGCCCATTTGCTATGTCCTGACATAAAATTCTCCTGTTTTAATTAATCGATGGTTTTAATTAGGAATTTCGTTCGTTATCGTCGACCGATGATTTTTCCGTCCGCTCCCGCGACGAGTTCGTAAAGCATAACCGAAAGCGCGACGCCCACGTTAAGGCTTTCCGCGTTTTTCGTCATGGGTATGCTCGCGATTTTATCGGCGGCTCGCTTTGTTTCTTCGCTGAGCCCGTTGGCTTCGTTGCCGACGGCAACGCAAAAATCGCCCTGCGGCTTATAACCGAACACGTTTTCCCCGCCCATATCCGCGGCGATGAGTTCGACGGAAGAGAAAACTTCGCCGATTTCGCTACGGTCGATAAAATGCAGTTTTACCGAATATATTCCGCTCATTGACGAACGGACCACCTTCGGCGAAAACGGATCGCAACAGTTTGCGAGATACAAATCCTTAACGCCGACAGCCGCGGCTGTACGGATTATCGTACCCATATTGCCGGGGTCCGAAACTCCGTCGAGCAGTACGCTGACTCCCGAGGGTTTTTCGGCGGAATAAACTTCCTTTTTAATCGCGCAGACAACGCCCTGCGGGGTTTTGCAGTCGCTTATCCGCGACAACACGTCCTCCGAAACGACGGCGACATTCTTAAACCCGGGACAGATTTTCTCTGTTCCGAGTTCGCTTATACCGCTTTCGGTTCCGACGAGCGCGACGACGTTTTTCCCCGCGAGAAAAGCCTCGCGAACCATCTTGAACCCCTCGACGAGATATTCTCCTTTTTCGTCGCGGAACTTCTTCTCTTTGAGCGAAGCGAGATCTTTGACGAGCGCGTTGTTTTTCGATGTTATCATAATTTAACTCGACGATAAGAGCCGCAACGGTATTTCGTTACGGCTCGGAATCGATGTTACGATTATTTTGCAAGTTTTGCTTTTGCGGTTTCGGTGAGAGCCGTGAAACCTGCGGCGTCGTTTACGGCGATATCCGCAAGTACCTTTCTGTTAAGGTTTACGTCCGCAAGTTTAAGGCCGTGCATGAACGTGCTGTAAGACATTCCGTTAAGACGGCAAGCGGCGTTGATTCTCGCGATCCAAAGTTTGCGGAAATCTCTCTTCTTACGTCTTCTTCCGACGAAGGCGTAGTTAAGCGACTTCATGACCGCCTGACGGGCGACTCTGTAAAGTTTGCTCTTTGCTCCAAAGTAACCTTTGGAAAGTTTCATTATTTTTCTACGCTTTTTAGCGGCGTTAACTCCTCTTTTAATACGCATATTCCTTCTCTCCTTTATTAAGCCTTATAAGGAATAAGCCCCTTGATGGTCTTTTCCTGAGTGGACGAAACGTAAGTTCCGGTTCTGAGTCTTCTCTTTCTCTTGGTGGATTTTTTGCTAAGGATATGGCTCTTGTTCTGGCTGTATCTCTTAACCTTTCCCGTAGCGGTGAGTTTAAAACGTTTCTTCGCGCCGCTATGCGATTTCATTTTTGGCATAATATATTCCTCCGTTTTATTTACTTATTTTAATTAGATTTCGAGGGGGCGAGAATCATCAAAATGTTTCTGCCTTCGAGCAACGGCTTTTTCTCCATCACGGCAACGTCCTTAACAAGGTCGAAAAACCTGTTCATAACGTCCACGCCGAGAGCCGAGTGCGCGTTCTGTCTGCCTCTCATTCTTATTGAAACCTTAACCTTGTTGCCCGCGGTGAGAAACTTCTGCGTCTGACGAGCCTTTACGTTGAGATCGCCAACGTCTATCGTCATCGAAAGCCAGACTTCCTTGAGTTCGACGACCTTCTGGTTCTTCTTCGCTTCTTTCTGTTTTTTGAGCATTTCGAAGCGATATTTGCCGTAGTCCATTATTTTGCAGACCGGCACTCCGCTTCCCGCGGCGATCTTGACAAGATCGAGATTCTGCTCTTCGGCGAGCCTTAACGCCTCGCGCGAACTCATGATTCCGAGTTGCGCCCCGTCGCTGCCGATAAGACGAACCTCGCTGTCTCTGATGTCTTCGTTGATCTGAACTTGATCTTTAATAATCGTTTACCTCTTTCCCTCAAAAATTTCCCGAAAAAAACGGGCTTGCAAAGCAAACCCGTGACATAACCATACTACCCGCCAAGGCGGATAAAAAGAATTATGCGCCGCTTCAACATATCTTGCGGCGAGAAGGGTAACTTCTACTTTGCTTGTAAATTATAACGCCCCGGAAAAGTTTTGTCAACCGTTTCGAGGGCGTTTTCGCGATTTTTTTATTTATTGAGCATTATTTTCTCGTTGTTGAACATCTTTGCGAGGAGAACGACGCCGAGAACGACGAACAGAGCGTCGCTCAGAATCGTGAACAGATAACATAACCCGTAAAACTCGCCCGAGAAAAGCATCGTCAGACATTGCGCGCAATTATATATAGGAATAAGATACAGCGCCGGATTCGTTACGGCTTTTCCGCCGCCGATCATCGATGTCACGCTCGCGAGCATAACGACTATCATCGCGGGAGTGACGAACTGGGTTGCTTCCTTGACGCTCTTTGCAAACGTGGAGAGAATGGACATAATCATCGTGAACATCATTACCGTTATGAGAATTATGCCGAGTATTCCGACAAAAGTCGACGCGCCGTAAACGCTCAGATCTATGCTCGTCACGTCGCCGATCCGTTCGAGTTGAAGAAGATTCGGGAGCGAAGCCATAATCCCGACGAACGAAACGAGCGACGAAAACAACGACGTTACGGTGAGCGCGATTATCTTGCCGAGAGCAATATACTCTCTTTTTACCGGCGTTACGAGTAAGGTGGCTATCGTTCCTCTTTCCTTTTCGCCCGCTATCGATTCCGACGCGACGCTCACGCTGCCCGTTACGAGGAACACCATAAGTATAAACGGCATGAACATTGTGAGTATCATTTTCACCACGTTCTCTTCCGTTGCCATGTCGGGGTTTTCCACGCCCGCGTTTATCGCGTAATTATAGTCCACGCTCGCGACGAAATTCTGCATATAAACCGTTTGCAACGCGGAGTAAATCTTTGCGGATTCGCGCTTTGCGGAATTGTACTCTATCACGACGTTTTTACCCGCTTTATCCGCGCCTGCGTCGTCGAAGTCTTCGCTGAACGAAACGTAAAGGTCGATTTCCTTATCGACGAGTTTTTTCTCCGCTTCCTCGCGCGGCGCGTTTACCTTTTTATACTTAAAGCCGAGCGTCGACAGATACCCGTCGAGCGTTACCGACTCGTTTTCAACGCAGATTACGTATTCGTAATCGTCGGCGGGGGTTATCGCTTTGCCGATGAAGTTGCCCATTAAGGAATAAAGAACGAAAATAAGAACGCCCGGCAAAATAAGGCTCATGATCATTCTTTTATCCGTGAAAAATCTTTTGAATTCTTTTTTTACTATAACGAAGATTTCACGCATTTTCGCCGACCTCCTCACTGTAAACTTCAAAGAACGTCGTTTCGAGATCTTTCTCAGCCGTAAGTTCTTTAAGATCGCCCTCTTTAACCATTTTGCCGTTGATGATTATCCCCACGCGGTCGCAAAGTTTTTCCACAAGCGAAAAAATATGCGTGGAAATGATAATCGTCTTTCCCTCGTTTTTCAGGCCTACGAGGAAATCCGTGACCGTTTTCGCGGTGATGACGTCCAGCCCGTTGGTCGGCTCGTCGAAAATGATAAAATCGGGGTCGTGAACGATAGAGATAACGAGCGAAACCTTTTGTTTCATACCCGTGGAAAGGTCGCCGACTTTAACCTCGGCGAATTTGTCTATACCGAACTTTTTGAAAAGGGCGTTTTTGCGTTTTTCCGCCACGGATTTTTCCACTCCGTGAAGTTCGGAAAAATAACCGTAAAGATATTCCGGCGTAAAAAAATCTTCCAATTTCAGTTCGCTCGTTAAAAAACCTATCTTTCCGCGAACTTTTTCGGGATTTTTCACTATGCTCTCCCCGTCGATAACCGCATCGCCCTCGTCGGGTTTTATGAGTGTGGCGAGCATTCTGAGCGTGGTTGTTTTGCCCGCTCCGTTCGGACCTAAAAGCCCGTAGATTTCGCCTCTCCTCGCCGTGAAACTCAAACCGTCCACAGCCACTTTCACCGTTTTGTCGGTGCGTTCGATTCTCTGTTGTTTCCTGCTCAGTTTAAACGTTTTTTTCAGCCCCGTGGCAACGAGAACGTTTTCAGATCACATTGATTTCTCTCCTTTTTTTATTAGTGATGACGAATGGAATCCCTATGAGTTCGTAAACGTTTTATAACGACTGTTATATATTATATGTCGTTTAACCGTTTTTGTCAACTAAATATTTTTGTCAGCGACATTCACGCGTAAATCGTTATTTTTACGTAAAGTTTACCTTTTTTTGAAAGGCCGCTCTCGCCGACGAAGGCAAATTTTCCGTAACCTCTCGCCGTAACGACGTCGCCCGGTTTCAACGTTTTTTCGCCTTTTTCGGTAACTTTGCCGTTTATCGCGACCATTCCTTTCCCGAAAAGCGTTGAACTCTCGTCGCGAGAGAGATTGTAAACCCTCGAAATTATCGCGTCCGCGCGGTTTGAGGAAACGCTTATTTCGCGTTCTTCCGTCGTCGGGCGGAAATCGTCGGGAAGACTGTCGGCAAAACAGACCGTAACGGGATTTCTCGAAACGGTTTTCAATTCCGACGCGATAAGCCCCGCGACCGATTCGGCAACGAAAACGTAAGCCTCGCCGCCTTTGACGAACACGTCGCCGATTTTGCTTCTTTCGATACCGAGGTTCAGCGTTGCGCCCAGAACGTCCCTGTGCGTTATCGGCGCGGAGAATTTCCCCGACGAAACCGTTATTTTTATCAGTTTTATCGGAAATTCTTCCTCGTAACCGAGTTCTTCCGTATCGCCGAAACGGGCGATAACTCTTTCCGCGAAATCGCAACCGCCGAAAAACGACGCGGCGGCGTTTCCGTTCCCGACGAGCCTTTTGACCTCTTCCGCTTTGGACGGGCTTAAAAAATCGGTAAAAACGAAAATTCCTCGGTTTAAACTCCTGTTATATAATTCGTTTATTCTGTTCTCAAAATCGCTCATGGGATAATTTTAACATTTTTCGCCGTTCCTTACAAGCGTTTTACATATCGCCCGCCGCGCTGTTTTTAAAATCGGCGCAAATTTCGTTAACCCGTCACAATAAATCTCTTCACTTTTCCGATCGTATGTGCTATAATATGTTGTAAAAAATTTTTTTCGGGAGGCACAAAACGATTTAATATGAATACCGACGTTTTAATAATCGGAGCGGGTCCCGCGGGGATTTTCACCGCGATGGAACTCGTCCGCACTAACTACAAAGGAAAGATAACCATCGTCGAAAAAGGCTCGGCGATTGAGAAAAGAGTTTGCCCCAAAAAGAAAACGGGACATTGCATGAACTGCAAAAACTGCGCCATAACCACGGGGTTTTCGGGCGCGGGCGCGTTTTCGGACGGAAAACTTTCGCTTTCGAGTTACGTCGGCGGCTCTCTGCCCGACCAGATCGGTCACGACGTCGTTCAGGAAATGATTTCCTACGTGGACGGAATCTATCTCGAATTCGGCGCGGATAAAAAAATCGAGGGTATAGACCACCCCGAAGAAATAAAACAGATAAGAAGAAAAGCGATCAGCGCAGGGCTTACGCTCGTCGATTGTCCGATCCGCCACCTCGGCACTGAAAAAGCGCAGGATATTTATTACGGCATCGAGCAATATCTTCTTAAAAACGGCGTTGAAATGCTTTTCAATACGGACTGCAAAAACGTCGTCATCGAAGGCAACGTATGCAAAGGCGCGATTATCGAAGTCAAAGGCAAAGAAGAAACGATCGGCGCGAAAAAGGTTATCGTTGCGACGGGCAGGCGCGGCGCGGAATGGCTGGAAAGCATGTGCTCGGCGCACGGAATCGAACATCAGCCGTCCACGGTCGATATCGGCGTGAGAGTCGAAGTCCGCAACGAAGTAATGGAAGAAGTCAACAGAGTTTTATACGAATCGAAACTCATCGGCTACCCCGCTCCGTTCAAAAACAAAGTGAGAACGTTCTGCCAGAATCCCGGCGGCTACGTGGCGCAGGAAAATTACGACGACAATCTCGCCGTCGTCAACGGTCACTCGTTCAAGGATAAAAAATCCGACAACACCAACCTTTCCATTCTCTGCTCGCACAACTTCACCTATCCGTTCAATCAACCCATAGAGTACGCGAAAAAGATAGGCGAACTGACGAACATGCTCGCCAACGGACATATTCTCGTTCAGCGTTACGGAGATATTCTCGAGGGAAAACGCACCTGGGATAAGGAACTCTCTCAATCGAACGTGAAACCCACTCTGCCCGACGCGGTAGCCGGCGACATAACCGCCGCGATGCCTTACAGAACGCTCACGAATATTCTTCACTTCATCGAACAACTCGACGTGGTGGTTCCCGGGTTCGCCAGCCCCGAAACGCTTTTGTATTCGCCGGAACTTAAATTCTACTCCAACAAGATAAAAATGGACGACGACTTCAACACAAACATCGAAAATCTTCATTGCCTCGGCGATTCGTCCGGCTGGACGAGGGGGCTTATGATGGCTTCCGTCATGGGCGTTATGATGGCGCGCAAACTTAAATTCTGATTTGTTTTTAATGAAGCGGCGGCGTTTCGGTAAAACCGAAACGCCGCCTTTAATTTGTCATATTACCCTGCCTATAAGCCGATTATCGTAACATTATTATGGTTAATCACAAACAAAAAAGCGAGGCGCGGATTACACGCTTCGCTTTTTTTACGTTTTATTTAACACAATGAAACTTATTCTGCTTTTTGCTCGTCTTTATTCAGAACCTGCGGCTTAAGATTTTTCGACGTTGCGATAACGACTATACAGAACGAAATTACCACGCCGAGAAGGGCAAACACCATAGCGTATTTCGCCACCTGCCCGAGTTTTCCTTTGCTCTCGTTGAGATAAGGTTGGGACAAAACCGTAATTCTGTCTGCAAACGATTCGAATACAGGTTTGCCTTCGGAATTTTTTTCGTTGACTTTTCCCAAAAACGAATCGATTATGCAACCGAGCATTTTTTCGGGATCTTTCAGCGTCGACTTATACGAAAGGAATATCTGCGACGACTGATTGGATACCGTGAGAGATTTTTTCACGCTTTTTATCTTAACGTCGGCGGCGTTCTCGCTGCCGCTCTTATACTGTTTCATCGCGTTAAGATAAATAACGTCGTTATCATCGCTGAAAAACGCAAGCGAATTATATGCGATCGAGCAGGCGTAAGAAAGCGCCGCGCTTTCCGCGTTCAGGTCGCTGTCGTCGACGATAGTATACGTTTTCCCGTCCGAGCCGGTTATCGTCTTGACCGTTTTTTCGGGCTTGACAGAAACGATGAGCGAAGCCGTAGCCGTATATTCCTGCGGAACTAAAAAAAACGAATACAACGCGCCGACCGCCGCCAAAGCGACGACCAGGGCAAGAATAAGCAAAATTTTCTTTTTTGCGGTTGTCCAGAGATTGCTTATCGTAAGCGTGTTCTCTTCCCGCAAAACGTCGCGTTCTTCCATATCATACTCCGTTTAAGATTTATTTTAATAATTTTAACACAATGCAAATACAAAGTAAAGCATTTTTCGTCAATACGGCTTTTTCACGCCTTTTTCTTTGCGGATTTCTCTGACTTGCTTCTCGAAACCGTTATTTCCCGGCTTATAGAAAACACTCTCCGCAAGCGAATCGGGCAGATATTGCTGCTCGACGTAACCGCCGTAATCGTGAGGATATTTATATTGTCTGCTTTTTTCCTTAGCGTCCTTATCGCCGAAAACCGCGTTGCGGACGTGCATCGGCACGGTGTCGTCCTTATTGCTTTCCGCGGCGGCTCTGGCGGCGTTCATCGCCACGACGACCGAATTCGACTTCGGCGCTTCGCAAACGTAAATTATCGCCTCGGAAAGCGGCAGAAGCCCCTCGGGGTAACCCATATTCTGAAAAGCGGTCATCGCGCTCGAACAAACGACTAACGCGCGCGGGTCTGCCATTCCCACGTCCTCGGCGGAATGGGCAAGCAATCTTCTGAAAATAAGGAGAGGATCGCCCCCGCCCGAAATAATCCTGTGGGCGTAATAAAGCGCGGCGTCGCTGTCGCTTCCGCGGAGCGATTTGCAGAACGCGCTGAGCATATCGTAATAAGAATTTTCATCGTAAGAAAGAGCCTTTCTCTGTATCGATTGTTCCGCGTCCTTAAGCGTGACGGTGATTTTTCCGTCCTTATCGGCTTCGGTTGTTAAAACGGCGAGTTCGAGCGCGTTATAAGCCGTTCTCAGATCCCCTCCGCTCATCGCCGCGATATGCGAAATCGCCTCTTCTTTTACCTCGAGATTAAGTTCGCCGTAACCTCGTTTTTTATCGTTAATCGCCCTATAGAGGGCTTTTTTAACGGTGTTGTCGTCCAGCCGCTTAAACTCGAACACTCTGCATCTCGACACGATTGCGGGCGTCATCGATGCGTAAGGATTCTCCGTCGTCGAACCGATAAAGATTATCGTTCCGTTCTCGATTGCCGGCAAAAGACTGTCCGATTGAGTTTTGCTGAACCTATGACATTCATCGAGCAGCAGATAGGTTTTTTTACCATATAATTTAAGGTTTTCTCTCGCCTCGTCCACCGCTTTTTTGACGTCCGCAACGCCGCTCGAAACGGCGTTCAACTTGACGAAATTTCCGCTCGTGGAGTTGGCTATTATGTTCGCGAGCGTGGTTTTGCCCGTTCCCGGAGGCCCCCAGAAGATACAACTGCCGACCTTATCGAGCGAAATCGCCCTGCGGAGCAGACTGTTATTCTCACAGATATGGCTCTGTCCGAGAAACTCGCGGAGCGAAACGGGACGCATCCTTTCGGCAAGCGGAGCGTTCGCTTTGTTTTTTTCTTCGTTTATTGCGTCAAAAATATCGTACATATTTCCTCATTTTTCCTTTCTTCGGCGAGTATGATAAACTATGAGATCAATATCGACCGCAAAAAGATTCAAGTTCAAAAAATTCAAGCCGCCGAAAATTACGTTAAAGCAATTTTCAAAGATAATGCTTACGCTCGGCATTTCGGCGTGTATGGTAATAATTCTTATCCGCCCGGACGTATACGTCGCCTCCGCGCTCGAGGGAGTGAAACTGTGGGCGCTCGTGGTGTTGCCGTCGCTTTTGCCGTTCTTCTTTTTCACGTCGCTTCTCGCGAAAATCGGCGCGACGGAAAGAATAGCGCGAACGCTTACAAATCCTTGCCGAAAAATTTTCGGAACGAGCGGTTACGCGGCTTACGCCCTTTTGATGAGCATACTTTCGGGTTATCCCGTGGGTGCGAAAATCATCGGCGATCTCGGCGAAAACGGATTGATAGACGAAACCGACGCCACGAAAATGTCATCGTTTTGTTCCACGTCCGGTCCGCTTTTCATCGTCGGGAGCGTCGGCGTGGGAATGTTCGGCTCTGCCGCTGCCGGCAAATTGCTGTTTATCGTTCACGCGTTTTCCGCGTTAATCACGGGGTTGATTTTCAGATTTTTCGGTCGGGCTGAAATTACGACAACCCGAACGAATAGAAATGCTCCGCAACCCGTTCGCCCGCAGGTTTCTCCCGCAAAAACAAGAGCCGCAAACGGCAACGCGCTTTACGACTGCGTTTACTCGTCGGTTATTTCGATAGCGACGGTCGGCGGGTTCATATGCGTCTTTTACGTTGTCGCGGACATTTTTCAGAATCTCGACCTTCTCCGTCCGATTTGGAAAACACTGTTTTTCGTCACGAAAAACGAACCGCTGTCACGGGCTTTTTCTTATGGTTTAATCGAATGTACACGCGGCTGCAAAATGCTCGCTCTATGCGGTTTATCGACTTATAGCCTTGCTTTTGCATCTTCATTGATTGCATTCGGGGGTGTTTCCGTCCTCGTTCAATCGGTATGTTTTTTAAAAAAGGCAAACGTGAAAATTCCGGTTTTTCTGCTTGCTAAAACAATTCAGACCGCTATATCCTTTCTTCTCACGCTTGCGCTTACGTTTGTTGTTTTATGATTTTATGTCGTCGGAAAGTTTCCCTTTGATTTCGGCGGGGACGTACCTGTCGGCATTCTTTCCGAATTTCAAAAGTTCACGGACAACGGACGAACTGATCTGCACGTTCGGGTCGCTGCAGGGAATATAAATCGTAACGATCTCGGGCATCAACTCCGAATTGACGAAGTTCATTTCGTTCTCGTATTCGTAATCCCTGCCGTTTCTGAGGCCCCTCACGTTGTAAATCGCGCCTTCGGCTTTGAGCAGGTTGACGAGAAGCCCCTCGTGAAACAAAACCTTTACGTTCGGGTATTTTGCGCAGGTCGCGCGCAAAAAATCAAGTCTTTTTTCGACGGAAAACATCGTCGTTTTGTTCACGTTTACGCATATCGCGACGATAACCTCGTCGAACAGCGACGAACATTTCGCGATTATTTCTTCATGTCCTTTCGTAACGGGATCGAACGTCCCGGCAAACACGCATTTTTTCAAAATGTTACCTCTCTTATTCCCGACCGGTATTCGTTTAATCGGTAATTACAAACACTCGTAAAAATCGAAAACCGCTATTCCGTAAACCCTCGAATCGACAAGCCGAACGCCATCGATATCACCGAGGCTTTTGCCCGAATGTTCGTAAATAATTCTTCCGCCCTCTTTCAGCAAGCCGTTTTTCGCAACCGAACTCACGACGTCTTTCGCGTCGATCGCATAAGGAGGGTCGAGAAAAACAAAATCGAACTTTCCTACCGCAGCGGCAACGTAAGCGAGCGCGTCGCCCTCGTAAATTTCCGCTTTTTCCTTAAGATACGCGAGATTTTCCTTTAAAAGTTTAACGCTCTCGCGCGAGTTGTCGACAAAAACAACCTTTTCCGCCCCGCGCGAAATCGCCTCTAAACCGATTCCGCCCGTTCCCGAATAAAGATCGAGAAACGAACAACCGGCAACGTCGAACTGCAAAATATTGAACAGAGCCTCTTTCGCCCTGTCCGAAGTGGGACGGATATCTCTGCCGTTAAATTCTTTAAGTACTCTGCCTCTGTGCTTTCCGGCAATGATCCTCATTTTTCGCCCTCGCTTTCTTCCGCTTCTTCCAACCCCGGAAGCGACGCGTATTTAGAATATATGCAACCGCAATAATGCTGGCGATAAAGTCCGTATTCGGTCGAAATCTCGACGGAACGTTTGTAACCGTTTTCCTTTTTGAAGTCGTTAGGCAGATATTTCACACCGAACGTTTCGCTCTGTTTTTCGCCCTCGGCGTTGATAATTTCCGCGTTTTTGTGCGGGCTGACCGTAAGCGTGGAGCAAAAATATTCGTAGCCGCCCTCTTTTGCGATTTTCGCGGTTTCGGCAAGACGCAAAGCAAAACACACCTCGCAACGCTTGCCGCCCTCGGGTTCTTTTTCAAGCCCTTTCGCAAGTTCAAAAAACTCGACCGATTTATACCTGCCGTCGATTATTTTTATCTTGCCGCCGTAGGCTTCCGTTAAAAATCTCTTCTGTTCGTTAAGCCTGAGGTTATATTCCTCGCTTTCGGTTATGTTCGGGTTGAAATAAAAGACCGTGAGATCGAAAAACGGCTCGAGTTTTTCGATAACCGCCGTCGAACACGGCCCGCAACAACTGTGCAGAAGCAAAGTTTTTTTCTCGCCCCCGAAAGTTCCGATTATCTTCTTCATTTCGGAATCGTAATTAATTTTATTCATAAACCTGTCTATAAGTCGATTATCAGGGTAAATATACTATAATCAAGCAATTCGTCAACTCTTGACGATTCTGATTTTTTTCAACAGCGCGACGTTTCCCGCAACCATTCCGCCGCCCGTCGCCGTAGCGATTTCGGGTTCGTCGTCCACGTTCGCTTTTATAGCTATTCTGTCTTTAAAGTAAACGTCAAGCCCCGGGATTTTACTCGCCCCGCCCGCAAAGTAAACGCCGTTTCTTCTTATCTCGGCGGACACTTCCGCGGGGAGTTTTGCCATGACGAGTTCGACAACCTCGAAAAGTTTATCGTAAAACGCCTTAATCGGGAAATAAATATCCTGCGAAGAAACGGAAATCGAACGAGGTTTTCCGCTCGTCAGATCTCTTCCGCTCGCCACAATCCTCGCGACGTCGTTTTCAAAAAGACTGCCGATCTGAATTTTGATCGATTCGGCTGTAAGCGTACCTATTTTAAGATTGAAATACTCTTCGATATGCCTCATTATCATCGCGTCGATATTTCTTCCGCCCATATTGACGCTCACGCCCGCGATAACTCCGTCGAGCGAAACCGCCGCGATGTTAGTCGAGCCGCCGCCGATATCCACGATAAAGCACGGCGTGGATTCGCTTATCGGCACGCCCGAACCGAGCGCGGTTAAAATGGGCGATTCCACGAGATCGACGGAATACACTCCCGCCCCCGCAAGCACGCGAAGATATTTTTTTATCTCGTCGTTATCGAGTCCGCACGGAACGGAAAGCAGAACCTGCGGACGAAGACTGAGTTTCTTCAACGTGATTTTATTCAGAAAACTCTCGAGCATGGAAGCCGCCGCTTTTTCGTCAACGATAAGTCCCTCGTTTATCGGAAAAACGACGGAACTTTTACCCGCGGTTTTTCCTATCAGCCTTTTCGCTTCGCTCCCGACCGCTTTTATTCTTCTCTTTTGTTGTTCGTCAATCAACACCACACTCGGCTCGAAAAGCACTACGCCTGCTCCGAGTTGATAAATTACGGTATTCACCGAACCTAAGTCGATTGCGATGACGTTTCCTCTCATATAATTCTCCTGTTATGATATGCGGTTAAAATTTGTGGTTATTTCAATAGTAAATCGAGCGTGGATTTTATCGCCGAAATCGGCAATCCGACCACGTTATCCCTGTCGCCGCTAAACGATTTTACAAGCGGAAATCCGTCCTGTATTCCGTACGCTCCGGCTTTTCCTTGCCAAAGACCGCTGTCGAGATAGGCTTTTATCGTTTGCTCCGGAAGGTCCTCAAACTCGACTTCCGTCATTACGCTTCCCGTTTCCGAAAAATTTTCGGCAAAAAGGGCGTAACCCGTGGTGACGCGATGAGTTTTTCCCGAAAGCCGCCTGAGCATTTCTTCCGCTTCTTCACGGTTCTCGGGTTTGCCGAGAATTTCGCCGCCGAGCGCGACGATCGTATCCGCGCCGAGAACGACCGACGTTTGGGGGACGCGGGAATATACGTCCCTCGCCTTGCTGAGCGCGCACCTGACCGAAAACTTTTCCGCCGGACAGTTTTTATCGAACGCGTCCTCTTTGTCGCTCTTCATAATCTCGAAGGCATATCCCTCTCTGAGCAATATTTCTTTTCTGCGCGGCGAACCGCTTGCGAGAATAAATTTCTTCATAATTCCGCCGGATTGTGTTAATTCCGTTATATTATATAATAATTATTATTTTTTGTAAAGTATTTATAGGCTCACCGACTGTTTAAAGTATTTATAGGCTCACCGGCTGTCGTTTGTCTTGTCATAATAAAAAACCGCGGTTTGTTCCGCGGTTCTGCTTAAAAAAAATATCGAGAAGGTCTGTAAGCCGAGTTCTGTCATTTAATACGGTTATCTATCTAGCCTTGCCGTTGCCGACAAGTTCAAGCGACGTTTTGCGGACAATCCCGACCGGCTGTCTTACGGATTGCCCCTATCTTGCTCCGGATGGGGTTTACACAGCGCGCCTCGTCTCCGAGCCGCCGGTGAGCTCTTACCTCGCCTTTTCATCCTTACAAAGTTGCCCTTGCGGTTATTTTCTGTTGCACTTTCCTTAAAGTCACCTTCACCGTCCGTTAGGCGGCATCCTGCCGTGCGGAGCTCGGACTTTCCTCGTCAGATTTCTCTGCCGCAACCGTACAACCTTCTCGACGATTATTGATTATATCACATTTTTTTTCGATTGTCTACTTTTTCTCTCGTGTTTGTTTTCCTCATTCGCTGTTCAATATATGTCGAGTGCGACGAACATCCCGGCGAAAATAAATATCCGGACTGAATTTTAGTCTTCCTCGCCCGAAAGCCTTGCCTCTCTGTCCGCAATGGTAAGAGCCTCGACCATCGCGTCGATATCTCCGAGCAAAAACTCGTCGAGATTATAAGCCGTATAACCTATTCTGTGGTCGGTGATTCTTCCTTGCGGGAAGTTATACGTTCTTATTCTTTCCGAGCGGTCGCCCGTGCCGATCTGATTTTTTCGATTTTCCGCGTATTCGTTGCGATATTGCGTGTTATAAAAATCGTAAAGCCTGCTCTTCATAACTTTCATTGCTTTTTCCCTGTTTTTGAGTTGGGATCTTTCGTCCTGACAAGTTACTACTATGCCGGTTGGCAGATGAGTCATTCTGATGCACGATTCCGTTTTATTCACGTGTTGCCCGCCAGCGCCGCTCGAACGATAAGTGTCGATTTTCAAATCTTTTTCGTCTATATTGATTTCGACGTCAACCGCCTCGGGCAGAACGGCGACCGTCACCGTGGACGTCTGAATTCTCCCCTGCGATTCCGTTTCCGGAACTCTCTGCACGCGATGAACGCCGCTCTCGAATTTAAGTTTACTGTACGCGCCCTTTCCGCTTATCGAAAAGACAACCTCTTTTATGCCGCCGAGTTCGGTTTCGTTTATGTCGATTTCTTCCGTTTTCCACCTGTTTTTGTCGGCATAACGCGAATACATACGATATAAATCGCTTGCAAAAAGCGCGGCTTCTTCGCCGCCCGCCCCGCTGCGGATTTCGACTATGACGTTTTTATCGTCGTCGGGATTTTTAGGCAATAAAAGAATTTTCAACTCGCCTTTTATCGCGGAAAGCCTTTTTTTGCAATCTTCGAGTTCCGACTCGAGCAGGTCCTTCATCTCCTTGTCGGATTCGGTTTTCAATTCCGATTCGAGAGTTGCGGATTCGTTTTCCGTAGTTTTATATTCCGCGTATTTGTTCGCAGTTTCCTCTATATCCGACCTTTCTTTTGCGTACTTCTGCCACAAAGACATATCGGAAAGAGTTGCCCGGTCGGCTAAAAGTTCGCCGAGTTTTTCATATCTCTGATATATTTCTTCAAGTTTCCGATTCATTTAAGTTCCGCCCTGATGATTCTGTCCACGCCCGAAATATCCTTGATTATTTCCACGTTAAACTCTTCGTCAAGCATCTTTTTTACGTCGTTTGCCTGACCTGCTCCGACTTCGAGGAAAATCATTCCGCCATCGTTAAGACGAGCCTTCGCGCCGGCGCATATACGTCTGTAAAAATCAAGCCCGTCCGCGCCGCCGTCGAGAGCGAGATGCGGCTCGTAGTTTTTAACAACGTCGTCAAGCCCGTCCATATCGCTTGTTTTTATATACGGAGGATTCGATACGATTATATCGAATTTATCATCAATGTCGCCGTATAAGTCGATTAACTCGGTTTTTATATCGGCATCGAACAGTTTGAAATTCTCTTTGGCGACTTCGAGCGCGCCCTCCGAAATATCCGTCGCCACAACTTTTGCGCCGCTCTTTTTGCTTATAACGAGAGCAATCGCGCCGCTGCCCGTGCATAAATCGAGAACGGTTTTATCGCGCGAGGCGACTTTCAGAACTTCGCTTACGAGTTCTTCCGTTTCGGGACGAGGGATTAAAACCCGCTCGTCGACCTTAATTTCGTAGCCGTAAAAATCACAATTGCCGAGAACGTAACAAAGCGGCTTGCCCGTGAGCCTTTGGGCGGCAAGTTTGTTGATTTTATCGATTTCGGACGATTTGAGTTTTTTGTCGCCGCCGAGTTCGCTGCGTTTTATCCCCGAAACGATCGATACGATCCACTCCGCGTCCGATTCGTCTATCCCTGCGGCGGAAAAATCCTTTTTAAGTTTATCCGTCACGACGGAAACCTTTTCCGGGCAAACGAATTTGCACACGGGTTCGTCGGGATTTTCGTCCATTTTAAGCACCTTTTCAAACGCCGCGATCGCAACTTCCATCATTCCGTCGTCCGGCTCTTTCGTCGTGAGTTTCTGAAGAAGCAACCCGGGAAGTTTAAGCGGCAGAACGAGCGGACTGTCCGTTTTCGCAAGAAGTTTCAGAAGTTCGTAAGAAAGCCCCGCGATGAGCGGCAACAAAACCACGCGCGACAAAATTCTGAGCCATATGTTTTCGTTAATCTGCGGAAAAATCGCGCCGAAAACCGAATAGACGAGAATACTCACGATCATTACGAAAAACATAAACGTCGTGCCGCATCTGTCGTGTACTCTCCTGCATTTTTTTACGTTTTCGACGGTTAAGTCAAGCCCTTTTTCGTAGCAGGTTATCGTTTTATGCTCCGCGCCGTGATACATATACGTCCGTTTTATATCTTTAAGGAGCGACGTAAACAGGATATAACCGATAAAAATCGCTATTCTTATAAGTCCTTCGATAAGGTTCCGAACCACTCTCAGGTCGGGGAAAGCCTTGCCGAAAAGATTTCCGAGAATCGTGGGCAGAATAAAGAAAAGCGCAATCGAAAACACAAGCCCGAGCGCGACGCCGAAAAACAAAACCACGTCCATAACGTCGATTTTGAAGGTTTTTGCGAGCCATTTTTCAAATTTTGAAGGCTCTTCTTCGTCGTCCCCGCCGTAAACTTCCGCGGAGCGCATCAGTATTTTCGTGCCGACGACGAGCGACGAAAAGAAATTCACCACGCCTCTTATTATCGGCAACTTTAAAAATTTATTCTGTTTTTCGGGCGGAGTTATCCGCTCGGCTTCTATACGAATCGTTCCGTCGGAATCTCTTACGGCGGTGGCGATGCCCGTTTTGCCGCGCATCATAACGCCCTCTAAAACCGCCTGCCCGCCGATAGAGGTTTTTTTAACTTTTTTTTCTTTCATTATTTTTTACGCAATAAACTTATAAATCCGATTATAAACCCGTCATTCGGTTTAACAATTTACTCCCGGATATAAAATTAGCCCTAAGGAATAAACCATAGGGCAAAATTTCGTTGTTTTGCCTTTTGAAAGGCAAAAAATTAAAGACCGAATCTTTTCTTGAATTTATCAACGCGTCCGCCTGTATCGACAAGTTTCTGCTTGCCGGTGAAGAACGGATGGCATTTACTGCAAATATCGACTTTGATAACGTCGACGTTCTTGGTCGTTCCCGTTTGGAACGTTTCTCCGCAAGCGCACTGGACGGTGACAATTTTATATTTAGGATGAATATCCGCTTTCATATTTTTCACCTCTCAATTGTTAATGCTACATTATTATATATTATTTTTACGGCTATGTCAAACGTTTAAATCGGAAAAGACCAAATTTTCTTAATTATTTTGACGGGTTTTACTTGCAAAATAAAAAAGTTTACTATATAATGAATAGAGTGGAACTATGCGTTCCGAAGGTGGTATTAATGAGAGGTTGGCAAATAACCGAACCGGGCAAAATCGGTGAAATCAATAAAATCGAAAGTTTAAGCGGGGTTGACAGCGTTAAAATCAAACTTACCCGCACGCTTATTACGGAAGAGGACATAGCGATTTTTGCGGGCGACGAAAAGTCGGTTAAACTCCCGATTATTCCGGGCAGAGCCGCCGTCGGGCAAATCACGGAACTCGGGCAACCTTCGCCCTATCTCGGCAAGGGAACGAGGGTTTTCCTTTCTCCCGTTAAGCCCTGCGGCGAATGTTATCACTGCGCGAACGACAAGCACGGCAAATGTTATAACTTCAGCGTTGCGGGAAGAACGACGGACGGATTTCTGAAAGATTTCGTCGTTCTCGATTCGGATAACGTTTATCCGCTTCCCCAGAACGTCAAGGACGACGACGCCGTTTATATCGATTATATCATGCTCGCGATCTCCGCGATCGACAAACTTCAGATCGAAAAAGGCGAACACGTTGCCGTTTTCGGCTCGTCGGTTTTAGGCTCGATAATCGCGCAACTCATCATTTATTATCAGGGCGTGCCTATTCTTATCGGCAACGACGAGAACGAACTTCTGCTTGCAAAAAAATCCGGTATTTATTACGCGATAAAAACCTCGCAGAAAACGGAAAAGGAAATTTCCTCGTTCACGAGCGGAAGAATGGCGGAAAAGGTCATTTATCTCACGCGTTCGGGAATCACCGTCGAATCCGCGCTGAAAGCCGCCGCGCCGTTTTCTAAGGTCGCGTTCGCCGGTTACTCTGCTCCGAATCTTAAAGTTCCGTTCGGGCTTGCGATGACGAAACAACTCACCAACATCTGCGTAACCAACGGTTACGGCAACGCCGAAGCCGCGATCAATATTTTATCTAACAAAGCGATCGACCTTTCCAACTACAAACTCCCCGTTATGAAGATGGAATCGATTGAAAAAGAGATGACTGCAAGGCTCGAACTTTTCAACGAGAAAAAACTCGTGCCGGGGCTTCTCGTAAACATGCTCGGCTGACAAGCGCGACTTGCTCGGTCACATAGTAGCCATACGGCTGTAACCGTAATTTTGATTTTAAAACTTGATTTTAAAACGGCGGAACGCTTGCGTTCCGCCGTACTTTTTATATATACTCGATTTCCATATTGTTATTTATACTCGATTTCCATATTGATGAAACTTTCGAGCCTTCTCCGCTTCATCAGAAGTCCGTTCCGTTCGATAAAAAACTGATCTACCGCTTCCCATGCCGGACAAGAATAAAACGAACCGTGGTCTGACGGCGAGTTTTTGACTAATACGTCGTTACGCTCGCGGCTTATACGTCAAGTATTAACCCGTTCGCGTGCCTCGTCTTAGCCTGAAAATTCGGAATCGTCGCTGACGTTTAAAAACAAATCCGCCGTATCCGTCTTTTTAATTGTTTTCTTCATCCGTTTTTTCATCTTGCTTTTTTCCCTGCGGCGCGCCGCCCGACGCACTCTCCGCAATATCGCCTGCAACGCATTTCTTCCGATCTTCGATCTTCCTGTATATCGCCCCTACGTCCGTTTCGTTTATTATAAGCGTAAGGAATATAAGCGAGAAACCTATGATTATGAACGCGTTCAGGTTGTTCTGCCCGAAAATAAACTCGAACACTACGCCGAAAACGCCCTCGAAACACATAATTATCGAAGTCGTGGTGGCAGACGTGAATTTCTGCCCGTACGTCTGCGCAAATTGCGCGTAACCCGTTGCGAGAACGCCGAGATAAATTATTTTCCATACGGCCTCGCCGCTCATAACAAGTTCTCCGGCATGCCGCGGAAATTCCCACACCGCGCTCGTTGCAAGACAGAGAATCGCCACCGTGAAAATTTCCACAAAAAGAAGCAACATCACGTCGTCCCTTTCGGTGAAGAACGATATGAATATCATCTGCAAGGCGTAAAAAAATCCGCAAAGAATCGTAAGACTGTCGCCGAGAGTCTCGTTCGACGCCTTTTCCGTTTTGCCGAAAAACGCAATGATAACCACGCCGGCAAGACAAACGAACGCTGCTACGAAGTTCTTCGCCGACGGCTTCTTTTTGAAGATAAGCCAGGACAAAAAAGGAACGAGAACGCAATAAACCTCGGTTAAAAACGCGTTTTTCGACGGGGTTGTGAAATTCAGCGCGACGGTTTGAAAGGCGTAAGCCAGAAACAGAATTCCGCCGAGAGCCATGCCGTCGAAAAGAATTTGTTTGTTGAATTTTGAAAATCGTTTAGCGCAAAACGCGGCGAAAATCGCGCTTGCGATGATAAATCTGAGCGAAAGAACGAAAAAGGTAAAATGTCCGTTTCCGAGTTCGGAAAGTGTATCTTTTAAGATAACGAAAGAACTTCCCCAAACCAAAGTTGCGGAAAAAATCAACAATTTACCTATTAAATCATGCTTTCTCTCTCTTTTTTCCATCGCCTGCTTTACCTTTTAACCACTCTTTCCGAGCATTTCTCTTTTACGTTATATTTTTCGTCATAACTACCTGCTTTTGCGGCGTTAAAACAATTTTTAAATTACGAAAACAAGGCGAATAGCCACGCTATCCGCCTTATTATTAAATTAATTCATCAATCGGCGTTACCGGTTTCGATAACTGCTTTGCCGTCATAATATCCGCATTTGGGGCAAACCTTGTGCGGCGCTTTAAGTTCATGACACTGAGGGCATGCGACCAAAGTCGGCGCAGCCAACTTGGAATTGTTGGAAAATCTTGTTCTTGCTCTCATCTTGGAAGTTTTATGCTTAGGAACTGCCATTATTCTATACCTCTCTTTATTCTCTTTCGGTAAATACGGTTATAGCGATTTACTGCTCTTCTTCTTGATCCTTTTGATCCTTTTCGCAATAAATCGTGTAAGGAAACGATATCACGAGCGTATCGCAAACCATTTTCGTAAGATCGACCAGACCTCTCGAAAAAGGATAAAAATCCTCTTCCTTGTCGTTCGGATCGTCCGAAAACGCTTCGTCGAAACGGGTTAAACCGCGATATTCCGTCTTTTCGCCGCACCTCGAACAAGGCGCGATTAAAACGTAGGATATTTCGCCGTTTACGTAAACCTTATCGCCCGCGAGTTCGAGTTCGCCCGTTACCGTAACGGGTTCTTTGAAGGACGCATACGGAAGCGTAATCAACGAATCGTCCGCTGCGTATTCAAAACAGAACGAACAACCGTCCTTACCGCTGTTTTTTAACTTTCTTACGTCAATAACCATACGTAGCCTTACAATTATATATTATTTATTTTTCGTTGTCAAATTTTTTGCAAGACTTTATCGCAAAAATTTAACTAATTTTGCATTATTCCGCAGGTCTTATCCGCGTTATTTCGCAAGTCTTTCGGTGTCGCGTGCGATGACGAGTTCTTCGTTCGTGGGGATAACGAGCACTTTGACTTTTCCGCCTTCCGCGGTTATATCGCAGATACCGTCGCCGAGATGATCGTTTTTCTCTTTATCGATCGCGATGCCCATAAATTCCATATCGGACGCGATAGCTTTTCTCACTTCGCCGTCGTGTTCGCCGATGCCCGCCGTAAACACAACGCAGTCTACTCCGCCCATAGCCGCGGCGTAAGCGCCGAGATATTTTTTGCAACTATAGCAGAACACGTCGAGCGCGAGAGCCGCTCTGTGGTTGCCCGCGTTCGCGGCTTCGGTTAAATCTCTGAAGTCCGACGACACGCCGCTTAAGCCCTTAACGCCCGATTTTTTATTGAGATAATTAAGTGTTTCGGCAAGCGTCATATTGTATTTATTCGCCAGAAATTCGACAATCGCGGGATCGAGATCGCCCGATCTCGTACCCATGGGAACGCCGCCGAGTGGAGTGAAACTCATCGACGTATCGACGCTCTTTCCGCCCTTGACCGCGGAAATGGACGAACCGTTGCCGAGGTGCATCGTGACGACTTTGAAATCCTTATCGCCCTTTCTGCCGAGATATTCGGCCGCTTCCTGCGAAACGAATCTGTGGCTCGTTCCGTGGAATCCGTATCTTCTGATTTTGAAATCGGTATACGCTTCGTAAGGAATACCGTAAATATACGCCTTTTCGGGCATGGTGGAATGGAAAGCCGTATCGAAAACGCCTACCATAGGCACGCCGGGCATGATAGCCTGACAAGCGCGAACACCGATTATGTTGGCAGGTTGATGAAGGGGAGCAAGTTCGGAAAGTTCCTCGATTTTCTTCATTACGTCATCCGTTAAAAGAACGGAGTCGTTGAAAACTTCGCCGCTGTGGACTATTCTGTGTCCGACCGCGTCGATTTCCTTCATCGACGAAATCGCGCCGTATTCCTTATCGACGAGCGCGTCGAGAACGACCTTGATAGCCTCTTTATGCGTGGGCATAGCGGCGTTTATAACGGTTTCCTTTCCGTTAGCCTTATGTTTGCAGAAAGAACCTTCGATACCTATTCTCTCGCAGCCGCCTTTTGCCACGGCTTTTTCCGTAGCCATGTCTATAAGTTGATATTTGAGCGAAGAACTCCCCGCGTTGATAACTAAAACCTTCATTTTTTCACCTCTTATTTTATTTTAAATCTGCGTCTGCAAAGCGGTTATCGCGACCGCCGCGACGATATCTTCCATATGGCAGCCTCTCGAAAGGTCGTTTATGGGTTTCGCGAGTCCCTGACAAAGCGGACCGACCGCCTGAAAACCGCCGAGCCTTTCGGTGTTTTTATAGTTGCTGTTGCCTGCGTCGAGATCGGGGAAGATCATTACGTTCGCATGCCCCGCAACGGGAGAACCGGGGGCTTTGCTTGCTCCCACTTCGGGAACGACAGCCGCGTCGAACTGAAGTTCGCCGTCCGCAAGTTCTTCGGGGCAGATTTCGTGGAATTTTTTAACGGCTTCCACAACCTTGTCTACGTCCGCGTGCTTCGCCGAACCTTTCGTGGAGTGGGAAATAAACGCTATTCTCGGGGTTATTCCCGCAATCGCTCTCGCGCTCTTCGCGGAGGACTGAGCGATGTAAGCGAGTTCTTCGCTCGTCGGGTTCTGATTAAGTCCGGAATCGGCGTAAATATAACAACCGTCCTCGCAGTATTTATTACCGCCCTCGGGAGCGATCATGAGGAAATAAGCCGAAACGATAGGCGTTCCCTTTGCGGTTTTGATAACCTGAAGTCCCGGACGGAGAGTGTTTGCCGTGGAATGACACGCGCCCGAAACCATGCCGTCCACGTCGCCCGCTTTAAGCATAAGCGCGCCGTACATGGTGTAATCCTTTGCGAGGGTTTCTCTCGCAAGTTCGATAGTCATACCCTTAGCCTTGCGAAGTTCGGTCAGAAGTTGAGCGTATTCTTCGGTTTTTTCATAGGTTTTCGGGTCGATTATCGTAACGCCGGAAAGATCGGTTTCGGGGTTGTTCTTTTTGATTTCTTCGGGATTGCCGAGAAGGGTTATTCTCGCCACGCCCTCTTTAACGGAAACTGCGGCAGCCTCGACAACTCTCTTATCCTCCCCCTCGGGAAGAACGATGTGCTTGTTGAGTTTGACCGCTCTTTTTTTGATGTCGTCAAGTACTTTTGACATTTTTAAAACTCCTTTTACCGCCGACGGGCAAGTTCGCGCAAAACGGTTGATATTTTCTGTCGGTTGGTATAATATATACTTACAAGTTTATACTTGCATTATACACCAATCAACGATAAATATCAATCGAAAGGAGCGACTTTTGAAAATTTGTTTTGCCGTTTGCGAATATAATCCTTTCCACAACGGACACCTTTATCACCTCGACTATATCAAAAAAGAAATAAAACCCGATTACACCGTAATCGTTATGAGCGGAAACTTCACGCAGCGCGGAGAAATAGCCGTTATGGACAAGTATACGCGGGCAACTCACGCGATAAAAGCGGGTGCGGATGCGGTGATAGAACTTCCCACCGTTTTCGCCACGGCTAACGCCGAAATATTCGCGAAAGGCGCGATAAAACTGATAAACTGTTGCGGCGGGGAAAAACATATCTGCTTCGGCACGGAAAGCGGCGAAAAAACAAAACTGCTCTCCACCGCCGCCGCTCTTTTGGAAGAAAGCCGCGAATTCAAAAAACTCTATAAAGAAGAACTGAAAACGGGCGTTACCGCAATAAAGGCGAAATGCGCCGCGCTCGAAAAAATGAACTTGGAAAACCTCGACTTCGAACTGCTGAAAACGCCGAACAATATTCTCGGCATAGAATACTGCAAGGCGATTTTAAGTTCAAAAGCGGACGTAGAAATTCACCCCGTGATAAGGCAGGGCGCGGCTTATAACGACGATAAGATGTATAAAAATCTTTCCTCGGCGGCGGCGATAAGAAAAGCCGTGAACGACGGAAAACGCAGACAGATAAAAAAATGCGTTCCGAATTACGTTTTTCGCGATCTGCCCGCCGGACTGCCCGACGCGGACGACCTGATTTTCTTTTCGGCGATAAAATCCACCCCGAAAGAGTTAGAAAAAGTTCTCGATTGCACCGAGGGGCTTGAAAACAGAATAAAAGCCCTCACGCGCGACGCGGACGGGCTGGACAAACTCGTTGAAAAAATCAAAACCAAGCGTTACACGAAAACGCGGCTCGAAAGAATTCTGCTCGCGAATATGCTCGGAATCGAAGAAAGTTTCATTCGGAAATGTCTTAATTCCGAACTTTATCTCAAAATTCTCGCCGTAAATAAGGATAAACTCGACGTTTTATCGGCGATTCGCGGCAAGAACGACGTACCGGTGATTACGAGAAAAAGCGACTGCAAAAAACTTTCGGGCGTGGCGAAAGACTGTTTTTTGACGGACGTGGACGCGCTTGAAATTTTCGATTTCGTGGCAAAGACGAAAACCAACGAATTCGAAATGAAAACCGTTTAACTTAATCGGTCATAACAAAAGACGAAGCCGAAACTTCGTCTTTTTTTTTGATTATTTCATAATGCAAACGTAACGTCACCTGAACAGATTTTCACTTGAACACGTCATCAAAAAGTTTCATTTTCGATTTTTTCAGAACCACGGCGACAAGGCGCGTGGTGGTTTTCGGCATTAATCTATAGAAAAAGTTAAGAATTCTCGCGTCGAAACCAAAAATCATTCTTCTCTTCTTTTTCCTTATTCCCCTGAAAATTTTGCCCGCCATTCTGTCCGCCGGCATACTCATTTTTTTCACGAGTTTGTCTTCGTCGAAAGAGGTGTTCTGCGAGCGCATTATGTCCGTCCTCGCAAAACCCAGCATGACAAGCCCGACGTAAGCCTTGCCGCGGAGTTCCTCGGCGAGAATTTCAGTGTAGGCTTTCAGCGCGGATTTCGAAGCCGAATAACCGCTCGTGCCGACGATCGACGCGAGCGCCGCCGCGCTCGAAACGTTCACGATTGTCGGAAACCCCGATTTTTCAAGAAACGGCAAGAGATTTTTCACGGCGTAAACGGCGGATAAAAAGTTCGTTTTCATCACGCTTTCGATATCGGAAACAGTGAAATCCACCGCCTTTCCGAACGGCGGAAATACTCCCGCGCAGTTGATAAGTCCGTTTAAAGCATCGCCCCTCGCCGCAAGTTTCGCGGCGAGATTTTTCCAGCCGATCTCGTCGGAAACGTCGAAAATTTCCGTTTCGAGCATGTCCGACTTATCGCCGAGAGTCGCCTTGAAATCAACGAATTTCGCCTCGTTTCTGCCTATTCCGATAACTTTGCACCCGTCGGAAACGAGTTTTTCGGTGAGAATTCTCCCCAATCCGGACGACGCGCCCGAAACGACGAAGAGTTTGCCTTTAAAATCGAGTTTCGACATTTTCGATATCTATCCCCGATTTTCAGAACAATTCTATATAACTGTCGCGTTCCGCGCCGGCGGAAACGTATTTAATTTTGCAACCGACGGCTTTTTCGATATAACGAATGTATTTTATCGCGTTTTCGGGAAGATCTTCGGCTTTTCTGCAAGCGGAAATATCCTCGCAGAAACCGTCGAGATATTCGTAAATCGGCTTGGCTTTGTCGAGGTCCTCGCCGAACGGGAATTTTTCAACTCTCTTTCCGTCTATTTCGTAAGCGACGCAGACGGGAATTTTCTTCATATACGACAAAACGTCGATTTTTGTAAGAGCGATAGCCGTAGCGCCCTGAATTTTAACGCCGTAACGCGAAGCGACGACGTCGAATCCGCCCACTCTTCTCGGTCTTCCCGTAGCCGCGCCGTATTCGCCGCCCGCCTTACGCAATTCTTCCGCTTCGTCGCCGAACATTTCGCAGGTGAAAGGTCCTTCGCCAACGCAGGTGGAATAAGCCTTCATTACGCCCACGACGTCGTCGAGCCGGTATTCGGGTATGCCCGCGCCGATGGGCGCGTAAGCCGCAATCGTCGAAGAGGACGAAGTGTAAGGAAAAATACCGAAATCTATATCGCGGAGCGCGCCGAGTTGAGCCTCGAACAAAAGGTTCTTGCCCTCCTTAACCGCTTCGTCGAGATATTCGCCGACATCGCAGACGTAATCGATGAACGGCGTGCCGAATTTTTCGAGCCACGCGTACATATCCTCCGCTTTGAGCGCGGGAACGCCGTAAGCCGTTACGAGCAGGTTTTTCCATTCCACGATGTCGGCTATTTTTTGTTTAAGCGACGAAAGGTGCTTTAAATCGCCCATTCTGAACGTTTTTTTCATATATTTATCCGAATAAACGGGCGCGATTCCGCGACGCGTCGATCCGAACTTTCTGTCTTTCAGCCTGTCCTCTTCGAGTCCGTCGAGAAGTTTGTCGTAAGGCATGCAGATTGTCGCTTTGTCGCTTATTTTAAGATGCTTCGGAGTAATCTCTATTCCGGCATTGCGAAGTTTTCCGATCTCGCCGCAGAGATGCTCTATGTCGATAACCATCCCCGGCCCCATAACGTTAACCGTTTCGTCCCTGAGAATACCGGACGGAAGAAGATTGAGCGCGAATTTGCCCTTTTCGTTAACGACGGTGTGCCCGGCGTTGTTTCCGCCCTGATAACGGATTATCACGTCGTACTTTTCCGAAAGAAGGTCAACCATTCTGCCCTTTCCTTCGTCGCCCCAATTGATACCAACGATTGCAGTAAGCATTTTTTGTTTCTCCTATGTTTATTGATAAAATTTTTAAACGTTGACTTCGGCCTTTACTCCGAGAAGCCCTGCGTTCTTTTCGATTATGTTTTTTCTCACGTCCGAAATAAATATTTCCGTCTGCCGTTTCGCAAGCCCGCAAAACCCGTGGGCGTCCATTGTTTTTTCAATCTCTTCTCTCGTTAAATGAAGTTCATCATCACGCAGAAGTCGGTCTATAAGGTCATTATCGCCGCCTTTTTCCTTTACGTTGATACCTGCGGCGATAGAATGAACGCGGATTTTTTCATGCGCCCACTGACGGTCGAAACCCTTTTCCGTCACGAGATACATAAGCACGTTTTCCGTTGCCATGAACGGCAGTTTTTCCGGAACTTCTTCCAGAAAATCCTTTGCTTCTTCCACCGTACACAGATCCGCTCCGATCGCAACTTCTCTTACATCGGTAAATCCCAGTGCCTGAAAAGCGCCACGGATCTTTGTATTTTTCATATCCTGGAACTGACCTGCGATCGCCGGCGCAAGAATCGCATAAACCGGTGTCTTGCTCTTTATCGCCATGATCGTCTGAAAAATCTGTCCCTTATCCACAATGGCACTGAACGGACAGCTTACCAGACACTGACCGCAGGATACACATTTCTCCTGATCGATCTCCGCTCTTCCATATTCATCGGAACCAATCGCATTCATTCCGCATGCTTTTGTACATGGACGCTCTTGTTTGATGATCGCATTATACGGACAGGCTTCCACACACTTTCCACATTTGATACATGAAGACTCATCAATATGAGATCTTCCACCTTCCATATGGACAGCCTTCTTCGGACAGACCTCCACGCATGGATGTTCCAGACAGCCCTGACATCCTTCTGTTGTCATGACTCTCTTCTCCGGACAGGCATTGCAAGCGAATTTGATCACATTGATAAGCGGCGGTTCGTAATATTTTTCTTCTATAATACTGGGTTCCACACCTTTGGAGATTGGCGCATGCTCTGTGATTTTTCTCAGCGACATTCCCATTGCCACACGCAGACGCTCACCAACGACTGCCCGCTCCAGAAAAATACTGTCTCTGTAAGTTGCAACCTCTCCCGGGATGATCTTATATGGAAGTTCTTCCAGTACCTCCTCCGGAGATTGCTCTTCGTATGCCATACGGGCAATCTCCGTAAATATTTTGTGTCTGATTTCTGTCTTGGATGAAT
>ERZ827168.747-NODE-747-length-50171-cov-7.777077_pt1 | contig 50171 bp, 54 predicted proteins | sample MGYA00519868_ERZ827168 | MGnify/ENA primary metagenome ERZ827168 (study PRJEB31778, sample SAMEA3449271) | human gut metagenome | biome: human gut; feature: human-associated habitat; material: faeces | place: United Kingdom | collected 2010/2012 ...
TTTTTACTCATATATTATCCCTCCTATATATATTGTCACAAATTAAAAAAGTAAACAGTTCTTTTTTTATCTGTCTACTTTTATTGTATCACTTCAAAATAGTTCGTTTTTTTTTCTAAAAATGAAGGTATTAAGTGTCTTTTGTAGTGTTTTTTAATCTTTATATGTTATAATAATTTCAGTATTTTGAGTGGTGTTGTAAAAATACAAATATAATGTAAATGGGGAAAATGCTAAATTTTGATAGTTGTTAATAAATGAGAGATGGTATAAGATGAAGAAAAAAGAAGCTGAGGTATTAGCTCTAAAGAAAGTTGACGTAATTGTTGAATATATTATGCAGATATTAGAAGATACTTCTAAGGTGTTTGGTATGATGAATTTTAGTTCTGCAAAAATAGATGGTCAAAATATGTGTACTATGGATATTTATGTACCTTTTAGAAATTTTGAAAAACATTTAAATCTTGGAATAACGAGTGATCATTATAATGTTTTATGTAAAGAATTTCTTGATAGAGTAATTACTACTTTTTTACCTCATGAAACGATTGGGGCAACTAGATTTTATCAATTTAGGTCAAATAATATTTTTGATGGAGTAAGTATAGTTAATTCTATTGGTAGTGAAATAAAAGTTAATATGTATGGTGTAGATAGAAGTATTTCTAATGAATATAATGAAAAATATGATGAATATCTTAATCAATCTATGATGGAAAATAGTACTTCAAGGAAAAGAGTTTAATCAGTATTTTTTTAAAATAAATATAGATAATTTATTAAATTCATGGTATGTTGTATATAGAATTGATGTTTATTAGTTGTTCTTAAATATGAGTGTTCAAAATGAACTCTTGTATTGCACCATTGATAAATTTGTTCAAATTATTTGAATTTTATATAATAGTCAATATATTTATATTGGCTTTTTTTATAAATTTATATATTTAAAAAGATGTCTTATGATACAATAAGACTAATAAATAGGAGGTAAAATGAAGTATAAGAAAATGAGAGAATATTCTCATGAAGAGTTTATTAATATTATTTTAAATTTAAATGAAGAAGAACTAATTGAATTTAGCAAAAAATATGGAGGCTATCCTGTTTTATTTAGAATGGCATTAGATGATAGAGTATGTCATATTCCTTTTATACAGACTGGTTCTGCTATTATAATTAGAAATGAAAATAAAGAAATATTACTTCAAGAAAGAACAGATAGAAATATGTGGGGTCTTCCTGGAGGATGTCAGGAGTTAGGTGAAGATTTAAGAGAAACAGCTATTAGAGAGGCATATGAAGAGACTGGAATCAAATTAGATATAGAAAATTTGGTTTTAATAAATACATTATCAGGTAATTTAAGAAAAAATAGTTATCCTAATGGAGATATTGTATATAATAATACTTCCTTATATTTAGCAGATGTTTTTATTAATAGTTTGGAAAAGTTAAAAGGAGACTCTGAGACTAAGAGATTAAAGTTCTTTAGTCTTGATGATATACCATGTAATTTAATGGATAAAGATTTAATTTTGGAATATAAAAAGTATTTAGAAAGTAAAAATAAATGATTTATTTAAATAAGGTATTTGACATGAAAAAAATAATATATGATTTTGATGGGACTTTAACCCCTTTTTCTATACCAAGATTTTCTATTCTAGAAAAATGCGGTTATGAAGATGGAGCGTTAAATCCTAAATTTTTAAATGAAGTAAAAACTAGGATGAAAAACGAAAACTTAGATTTATATGTTTCGTTTTATAAGACAATGTTTGATAAAATGAATGAAAATAATATTGAATTAAAAGATAGTAACTTTTGCTATGGAGCAGAAGATATTGAATATAATAAAGGAGTTATTTCTTTTTTAGAAAATCTACATAAAAATAATATATATAATTATGTATTAAGTTCTGGTTTAAAAGTATATTTAGAAAAGACAAAGATTAGTCCGTTTATTAAAGATATTTTTGGTACTACATTTAAATATAATGAAAATGATGAAGTGATTGACTTTGATATTTTGATGAATGATAAGAAAAAGGTTATTGGTATTAAAAAAATATTAGAAAGTTTAAATATTGAAGATGATGATTGTAGGGAGTTAATTTATATAGGAGATGGTTTAACAGATCTTGATGCTATGGAATTTATAAAAGAACATGGTGGTATTACTATATTTGTATGTCAGGATTTAGATGGTAAAGATTTAGAAAAAATAAAAGAAAATCCAAATGTTGATTATTACTTTAAAGCAGATTATTCTTCTGATAGTGATTTGTCAATGTACATAAATAAAATTTGTGGTATTTAATTATGAAATATTCTTTAGAAGAGATAAAAAAGTTAATAAAAATTATATATAATGAACATTTTAAATGTAGTATTTCAATGATTATATATAGTGATGATTTGGAGAAAAAGAAAATATTAGATAGTATAAAAAATATAGATATATCACAAAAAGTTTGTATGTATGATTTTTTTAGTGATGATTTGAAAGCGTATCAAAATTTATGTTTAGATAAAAATAGTGTTGTTGTAGGGTATAATGTAGATAAATACTGTGATTTTTTGTTAAGAAAGGGTAGAATACAAAGTAAATGTGATTTTTATATGGGAACATTCACTTTGGTAAGAGACTCCTTCTATTTAAAAAATGAAGTTAATTTAATTTTAGTTTTATCAAATGAAGAGTTTGATATATTTATCAGTGAATATTGTGATGATTTTACTGATTATGCTTGTATAAAGTTGGAATATTCTTCTGTTAAAGATGATAAAAATAAATTAAGAGTGAAAAAATAAATATTTATAATTTAAACTTAGAAGAGTAGTTATCTATTCTTTTTTTGTATATTTTTATTTATTAATTTCCATAATATATTTGGAGGGATAAATATGAATGAATTAAAAGAAGTTCCTTTTGATACTATTACTGGCAAAGATTTGGATTATTTGAGTGATATGTTTCAATGGAATTATTGTGCTTATAAGAAAGCATATAATAATATGGAGTATATTAATGATCAGAAGTTAGTTGATTTTTTTAATGAAGTTGTTCAATCTTTTGATGATAATATGAATGTTGTTTTAGATGTTATTAGTAATCCTGGAGGTGATATTGATGAGTAAGATATGTAATTCTATGGTTGAAGTTTCTAAAGGTATTGAATTAAATGATAAAGATTATTGTACATGTTTACTTTCAACACTAAAGGATATGGAAAAAAATTATTGTATTGCGATGACTGAGGCTAGCAATGAATGGCTTTATAATATATATAAAGATATATTTCTTGATTTAGCAGATTTTCAAAGAAGACTATATATTTTGATGTTTGAAAATGGTTGGTATGCTCTTGAAAATGTTACTCAAACCAAGTTAGATGAGAAGTTAAAGATGTTTTCTAAAGAGTATGACGATTTATCTAATAATGAGTAATTTTTGACAAACTCTTTTTAAAGTGCTATAATATTCGGCATTCAGGGAGGAATATAATTTATGAAAACTATTGATGGGTCGTCAAGACTTAAAATATTCGTTTTGATGATAATATCATTTGTTATGATAAGTGGATGTTATGCATATCATAATTATTCTGTTTATAAAAGTATAAAGGTTGTTGCTAATGATACAGCAGCTATTGAATATGGTAGTGCTAATTATGATATTAATGAATTATTAAAAGAAGTTGAAGGAGAAATTGTATCAGTAAAAAAAGATATTGATACATCTGTTCTTGGTGAACAAGAAATAATATTAGAAGTAAAAAAAGATAATATTGTTAAAGATGTACCAGTTGTTGTATCTGTTGTTGATAGAACTGCTCCGGTTATTCAATTAAATAGTGATACAGTCTCAGTAACTGAAGGGGATAATATAAATTTACAATCAAACGTTTTATCTGTAAATGATTTGATAGATGGTGATTTAAGTTATTCTAGTGATGCAAGTGAAGATAGTTTAAATTATTATACATTTAGTTATGATGATTTAAGTTCTATTGGAAGTCATGATGTTATTGTGACTGCAGTAGATAAATCTGGAAATATATCGACTGCGAGTTTTAAAGTTAATGTTCAAGAAAAACCAAAACCTGTAGAAGTAGCTAGAGTTAATTCTACTATAAATGTTCCAGATAATGTAAGTGGAAATGATATTGTACAAATTGCTTATAAATATATTGGTTATCCATATGTTTCAGGAGCAAATGGTCCTTATTCATTTGATTGTAGTGGCTTTGTACAATTTGTTTATTCACAAGTTGGTAAATCTATAAGTAGAAGTACATCTACACAAATTTTAGATGGTGTTGGAATTAGTTATGATAATGTTCAACCTGGTGATATTCTAAGTTGGGGATATACAGATGGTGTTCCAACGCATTCAGCTTTGTATGTTGGTAATGGTATGATGATTCATGCTGCAAATCCATCACAAGGCGTTTTATTGAGTAACGTTGCTGCTTGGACTAGAGGTTCAGGAACAAGAGTTATTTCAGTTAGAAGAATAGGATAACAAATTCTATTCTTTTTTTGTATAATTTTTACATTTTAGTAAAAAATATATTTGGGAGGAATAAATATGGAAATGTTGCAAAAAATATTATTAGTAATAACAATTATTGGTGCAATTAATTGGGGACTAGTTGGTCTATTTGATATAAACTTAGTAGCAATGCTTTTTGGTGATGGAAGTTTTCTATCTAGAAGTATTTATACTATAGTTGGAATATGTGGATTAATTAATATTGGAATAATACTAGGACATATTCAATACGAAAAAGACTAACTTTGTCTTTTTTTTTTATCCTTTTTATGTTAAGGTAAACTTATAAATTACGTTAGGGGGAAAATATGTGAAAAATTATGTTAATTTAGCATTAAAAAAAGAGAAAAAAGCTGTTTCTTTTGAAAAAGTTTGCGAAAGAATTGAAAAGATTGCATTAAAGGATGATCCTGATTTTACTTTGACAAATGATATGAAAAAAGAGATTAAAAGTATTTTGGATAATGGAGTAAAAAAATTTGAGTACTATTTATCGCCTTCAAATAATTATACTTTAATGAGTAAGACTTCTTTTAGAAAAGGAAGATTTGTTGCTGATAGAAATGGTAATGGTGTTGTTTCTGTAACTACCTCTTATATTGATAAAGAAAATAATAATGTTGTAAGAACAGATAAATATGTTATTAATAAGGAAAATGCTAAAGGAGCAATAGATGGAGATATTGTTTTGATAGATTTTGGTGGAAAAAGTGGAGATTGCAAAGTTGAAAAGATACTTGATAGACACATAGAATCTGTAGTTGGTGAAGTGTATAGAATGGGTGCTAGCTATTTTGTAAGACCAATTGATAAGAAAAAGCAAGATTTAACTATTGCTTTAGAAGGAGAGGCTATAGAAGGACAGAGAGTATCTGTTGATTTAACAAGACAAACAGGTGATAATTTTTATATTGGTACTGTTACTAGAGTATTTAATCATAAAGATGATCCTGATGAAGATGTTCTATGGGAGGCATTTAAACTTGGTATAGATGATCAATTTAGTAAAGAATCTTGGGAACAAGTTAAACATATTCCTATATCTGTAAGAGATATTGATAAGATTGGAAGAGAAGATTTAACTGACTGGGAAATTTTTACAATAGATGGGGCAGATACTAAAGATATTGATGATGCTGTTTCTTGTACAAGACTTCCTAATGGTAATTTTCAATTGGGTGTACATATTGCTGATGTTTCAAATTATGTTTCTGAAAATTCTGCATTAGATAAAGATGCTTTTAGAAAGGGAACTAGTAATTATTTAGTAGGTAGAGTAATTCCTATGTTACCCCATGAATTATCTAATGGTATTTGTTCTCTAAATCCACAAGTTGAACGTTTAGCTTTATCTTGCATAATGGAGATTAATCCTAATGGTGAAGTCGTTAACTCTAGACTTACAGAAAGTGTTATAAAGTCAAGAATAAAAATGACATATGATAAAGTAAATGATATTTTAAAAGAAGGAAAAGTTGATCCAGAATATGAAGAACATGCTGATACTTTAAGAAATTTAAATAAACTTGCTCTTATTCTTAGAAAAAAGAGGTTAAAGAATGGAGCTATTGAATTTGACAGGCCAGAATTAAAAGTAATTCTTGGAGAAGATGGAAAAGTTAAAGATTTTTCGCTTAGGATTCAAGATTTAGGCGAAAATCTAATAGAGGAACATATGTTAATTACTAATGAAACTGTTGATAAGTTCTTAGAAGCACATGGTTTTCCTTGTCTTCATAGAGTACATGCTGCTCCTAGTGCTGATAGGCTTAATGAGTTATTGATGTTTTTAGAGGCAATAAATTATCCATTTAAGGAAAATGCTTTGGGAGATGCAATTGCTGAGAAAAAGAAATTAATGCAAGAACTTGTTGAGCATGTTAATAAGGCTGGTAGATTATCACCATTACTTTCAACAATGTTAATTAGATGTAATTCACGTGCTAAGTATAGTCCTATTAATATTGGACATTATGGTCTTGCTAAGAAAAATTATTGTCATTTTACATCTCCTATTAGAAGATACCCAGATTTAACAAATCATAGAATGATTAAAGATGTTTTACATGGTAATAATAAAAAGATAAAGAAATGGCAAGAAAAATTACCTGAGATAGGTGGTGTTTCATCTTCTAGAGAAAAAACTGCAGATGAGGCTGAACAAAATACACTTAGAATGAAGTGTTGTGAATATATGGAAGAACATATAGGTGATGAGTTTAATGGTACTGTTGTTGGTATAAGTGATAAAGGAATTACAGTTGAACTCGATAACATGATTGAAGGATTTATTAGACTTAAGGATTTGAAAGGAGAATATGTTTATAGTTCAGAAAGTTTTTCAATGGTATCATTAGAAGGTTTTGATAACTATTATGTTGGTGATAGATTAAGGTTAAAAGTAAGTGCTGCATCAAAAGAAGATAAAAAAATAAACTTTAGTGTAGTTGAAAAATTAGAAGAAAATAAAACAGTAAATGCTGATTCAATAAATAGAGATGTAAAAGTATTTGCTAAAATGAATAAATAATTTAATAAAAATAGAGTGTACTTGAAAAAGTATTGCTCTTTTTTTATAATAAACTTTAATTTGAGGTGGTAATATGTCAAAATTGTCTAATGAGTTATTAATGATTCAGTTGCTATCTAATGGTAGAAAATATAGTATAAAAGAACTTTCTAATATTTTAGAAGTTAGTGAAAGAATGGTTAGATGTTATAAAGAAGAAATTGAAAAATCTGGTATTATTATTGAAACAATTAGAGGAATATATGGAGGTTATATTCTGAAAAATGATTATTTGATACCTAAAATGAAATTTAATGATTATGAATATAAATTTTTAAGTAATATAAAATGTTCAAATGAAAATAAAAAATTACTTGATGAAATCTTAATTAAAGTGAAGTCTATGAGTAATTGTAATGATACAAAACATATAGTTTCTTCTGAAATAAAAAATTATTATAATATACTAAACAAAGCAATAAGAGAACATAGAAAAGTATTTGTTAAATATGAGTCATATAGCGAAGGTATTGGTGATAGAATTATTCATCCGTTAGATATTTTTTATTATAATAATGGATTTGGTTGTGCTGCTTTTTGTGAGAGAAAAAATGATTTAAGACATTTCGATTTATCTCGTATAAAGTCTGCTCTTTTAATGGATGAATTTTTTAGATAAATCTTTTTCATTGTGTTGATAATTTGTTTATAAAATGTTATCATATTATTACAGGTATAGGGTTAGGAAATATATTATTTAATAATATATTTTTTATGTGTACTTGGACGTTATAAGGAGATGAAGAAATGGTAATAACTTTATCTGATGTATTGACAGTGATTAGAAAAATAGTTGATATATCATTTGTTTGGTTAATATTTTATTGTATTCTTAAGAATATTAAGAATAATGTAAAGTTGTCCTTAATTTTTAAGGGACTTTTGATAATTTTATTTTTAAAGGTTATAAGTAGTGCATTCAGCTTGGTTACAGTTGGATACTTACTTGATTATATAATTCAATGGGGACCTATAGCAATCATTGTTATATTCCAGCCTGAAATAAGAACTATTCTTGAACAGTTAGGTCGAAATCAGTTGCTTGGTAGACATAAGACTCTTACTGTTGACGAGAGAGAGCATTTAGTTTATGAACTTGTTAGTGCAATTGATTACCTAAGAAAAGAAAGAATTGGTGCATTAATAGTTCTTGAAAGAGATATAAGTTTAGGAAATTATATTGATAAAGCAAAAAAATTGTATGCTGATTTATCAAGTGATTTGTTAATTGCTATTTTCTATGAAGGAAATCCATTACATGATGGTGGTGTAATTATTCAAGGAGATAGAATTACATGTGCTGGAGCAGTATTCCCAACTAGTAGTAGTCCAAAACTTAATCGTAGACTTGGAACTAGACATAGAGCAGCACTTGGATTATCTGAGGAAACAGATGCTATTTGTATAGTTGTATCAGAAGAAACTGGTAGAGTATCAATAGCACTAAAAGGAGAGATGTTATACAATTTAACACTTGATGATGTAAGAATGTTATTAATAGATGAATTGAAGCCTAAACAAGATTTGGATTATACTGAAGAAGATGAAGATAATGTAGATGAGGAAGAGATATATGAAAAAGAAAAATAAAGGAATAGGTAGAATAATTCGTCTTATTGGATTATTCTTTGATAAATGGTTAATAACTCCAATCACGAAGGTAATACTTAAGTTGATGGAAATATTCAAATCTTGGGCTAAAGCATTTGATAGGCTTTCAAATAAAAAATCTACTTTATTAGTATTTAGTTTAATTTTAGCTTTTGGTACATTTATTTTGATAGATAGAGAATCAAGTGTTATGATTGACCAATATGCTGAAATTTTATATGATCAACCAGTATCAGCTGTGTATAATGAAGAGTTATATGTAGTTGAAGGATTACCTGAAAAAGTTGATATTACTTTAATTGGTCAAAGAAGACATATTTTCTTAGCAAAACAATCTCCTTCTAAAGGGGTATCTGTTGATTTAACTGGATTAAAACCTGGTAATCATAAAGTTACGCTAAAATATACACAGAGATTAAAATCTTTAGATTATAAGTTAGATCCTTCTACTGTGACAGTTACTATTTATGAGAAGGTTAGTGAAAATAAGACGTTAACTTATGATGTTCTTCATAAGGATAATCTTGATAGTAAGTTGTATATTAGTAATGTTGAACTTGATAGATCTGAAGTTATTATTAAGGGTGCTCAATATAAACTTGATCAGGTTGCTACTGTTAAAGCACTTGTTGATGTTGATAATATTCCAAATCCTAAAGCTGGTGATATTACGTTAAAAGACATCCCATTAGTTGCTTATAATAATGATGGTGAAATAATTGATGACGTTGAAATAGTTCCAAAAACAGTAACAGCAAATATTACTATTACTTCTCCAAGTAAAGAAGTACCAGTAAGAGTCGTTCCAAAAGGAAACTTAGCATTTGGTAAGTCAATTAAGTCAATGGAAGCAAGTTTATCAACAATAACTGTTTATGGAGAACAAGAAGCAATTGATAAGATTGAACAATTTGAAGTAGAAATTGATGTTTCTGGTTTGGAGAAGAATAAAGACTTTAATGTAACATTAAGTAAGCCTAAGGGTATTACAGAATTAAGTTCTAAGTCGATGACAGTAAAAGTTGTTATTGATGATTCTACTACTAAGGAATTTAATGATATCTCGGTAACTACTAAGAATATTGGTGATGGTCTTGTTGCTAATGCAGCGTCAATTGATGACCAAAAAGTAAATGTTGTAGTTACTGGTAGTTCGGGAACACTTGAAAACTTAAAGGCTAGTGATATAACTGCATATGTTGATCTTAAGAATTATGGTGAAGGTACTCATGAAGTTGAAGTTCATGTTACTGGAACAGATTTGAAATTGTCATATGCTTCTAAGACTAAGAAAGTAAAAGTTGTAATTTCAAAAAAATCATAGAGGACTGAAAAGTTCTCTTTTTTTTGTAATAATTTATATTTTTTTTCATAAATAATACTAGATTGGAGTGTAATATGAAAAGAATATTTATTATTTTATTTATTTGTTGTTTATTAATTACAGGTTGTTCTAGTACTAAGAATATAAAGAAAAATTTTGTAAATAGAGTTGATGGAGCCAATAGTTATAAGTTAAATGGTACATTATCGATTAATAATAATGATGATGTTTATAATTATTCAGTAGAGGTTGGCTATAAAAAAGATGACTATTATAAGGTAACTTTGAGGAATAAAGCTAATAATCATGTACAAATTATTTTAAAAACTGATGATGGTGTATATGTACTTACGCCTTCATTAAATAAAAGTTTTAAGTTTCAAAGTGATTGGCCTTATAACAATTCACAAATATATTTATTAGATGCTATTTCTTCGGATATAAAGAATGATAAGGATAGTGAGATTAGTAAGAAAGATAACAAATATTTTCTTATGACAAAAGTAAATTATTCTAACAATAGTCGTTTAATAAAACAAAAGTTAGAGTTTGATGAAGAATTTAATCTAAGTAAAGTTATTGTTTATGATAAAGATGGTATTGAAGTAATGACTATGAAGTTTGATAAAATTAAATTGAATTGTAAATTTTCTAAAGAGTATTTTGATGTAGATAGTATTATAGATTCAGAAAGTGCTACAACTGAGTCTGATAATAAGAATGAAAATAATACTACTAAAGATAGTAATAAAGACAATGATAAAAATACTGATAATAAAACATCTAATAATACAAATGAGACTAATAAAAATACTGATAATAAAACATCTAATAATACTAATGAGACTAATAAAAATACTATAAATAATGATAGAAATAGTAATACAAATAATAGTAATAATAATACTTCTAATAATAATGAAACAAATAATACAAAGACAACTGGTCGTTTAGATGATATAGTTTATCCATTATTTTTACCTAGTGGAACTAAATTAGTTGATGAAGAACGTGTTAAAAAAGATAATGGAGAAAGAGTTATTATGACTTATGAAGGAGAAAAATCATTCTTATTAGTAGAAGAGACTATGGATGTATTTAATGAATTTACTATTATTCCATCATCTGGTGAACCATTTCAATTAATGGATACATTAGGAGTTATGACTAATAATTCATTATCTTGGTCTAGTGGAACTACGGATTATTATCTAGTTAGTGATGTTATGAGTAAAGATGAGATGATTGAGGTTGCTCAATCTATTGGAAATGTTAACTCTCTTAAATAATAGACTTTAAATAAATCTTTGTGCTATAATTATTTTGGTGATAATATGGCAAAGAAAAAAGAAAGCAAAGAAGAAGTAAAGAATAAAAAGGAGTCTCAGGTTACTACTGAAAAGAAAAAAAGTAATAAGAAGGTAGATTCTTCTGTTAAAACAGAGGTAATTGATACTAAGAAGAATAAAGAACTTGAGAAGAAATTAAAACAAGAAAGAAAGAAAATTAATAATGTTTCAGTAACTGATTCTGATATTTGGAGTAAAGTAATTATTGTTTGTGTAATTATTTGTGTATTCTGTGCATTTTATTTCTTAACAGTATTTATAAGTAAAGATGATTCTTCTAGTACTAATGGCAATTCGTCAAATAAGAAGACTACTGAAACTACTAATATTTCATATGATGAAATTTTGTTAGGAAGAAGTTTCTCAATGGAAGATGGGGAATATTTAGTATTATATTATGATAAGGATGATAGTGATTTATCAAGTGAGATGAGTAGTGCACTTAGTACATATAATAATAAAGATTCTCATTTAAAAGTTTATACTGTTGATATGAGTGATGCTTTAAATAGTAGTTTTACTAGTGATGAGGCTAATCATGATGCGAAAGATGCAAGTGAGATGAAAATATCAGGACCAACTTTAATCAAATTCAATAATAACAAGATTGATGATTATATTGAAGGTAAAGATGAAATTACTGATTATTTAAAATAAAAGACAAATTACTGTCTTTTTTTCTTTTTAAGTTAATGATTAGTTATATTATAGTCATAATTATGATATCATTAATTATAGAGTATGAGGTGCTAGTATGAGAAAAACTAAGAAGAAAAGTGATAAAAAATTAAAAATGGAAAATTTCTTTAATATATTAAATTTTGATTTAGAGAATGATTCTAAGTTTTCAATTTTTGAAGTAGTAATAATTATTTTTATTTCTATTGTTTTTGGAATAATTGTTGGATATGTTTTGACTTATACTAGAAGTCCATTGGGTAGTGTTAAAAGTAATTCTAAGTTATCTGAAATTATTTCTACTTATAATTCTATTAAAGATAATTATTATAAAGAAATTGATGATGATACTTTAGTTAATGCTGCTGTTTCTGGAATGATTGGTTCTTTAGATGATAAGTATTCTAATTATATGGATAGTAGTACAACTGATAGTTTTAATGAGAGTGTTGAAGGTTCTTTTGTTGGAATTGGTATTACTATAATGTATGATGGTGAATATAATAAGATTATTGCGGTAGATGGTAAAGGACCATCTAATAAGATTTTAAAAGTTGATGATTTAATAGTAGAAGTTTCTGGTAAAGATGTAAGAGGAATCTATGGAGATGATTTAAAAAAATTAATAAGAGGAAAGGTTGGAACTACTGTTAAAATAAAAGTTCTAAGAAATAATAAGTACCTAACTTTTTCAATTAAAAGAACGAATATTGAAATTGAAACAGTAAAAAGTAATTATTTTGATGTAGAAAGTAAAAGAATAGGTTATTTAGATGTAGATGTAATTTCTTCTAATACTTATAAACAATTTAATAAAAATTTAAAGAGGTTAGAAAATAAAAATATTGATTCTTTAATTATTGATTTGAGAGATAATCCAGGAGGACATTTGAGTCAAACAAAAGAAATTTTAAGTATGTTCTTTAATAAAAAAACTGTTTTATATCAATTAAAGGATAAAGATACTAAGAAAAAAATATACTCATCTTCTAATGAGACTAGGTCTTATCCTATTGTTATATTAGTAAATGATGGTAGTGCATCTGCTTCAGAAATTATTACAAGTTGTTTTATGGAAAATTATAATAATATAAAAGTTGTTGGAACTACGACTTATGGAAAAGGTACTGTACAGCAATCACATCAATTGAGTACAGGTACAAGTATTAAATATACTGTTCAGGAATGGTTGACTTCTAAGGGTAAAAGTATAAATGAAAAAGGTATTAAACCGGATGAAGAGTTACTTATGAATTCAGAATATTATTCTAATCCAACTTATAATACTGATAATCAGTTACAAAAAGCTATTGAAATATTAAAATAGAGTTCATGTTTATGAACTCTTTTCTGTACTATTAATAATAAGTTGTTTGTTTTTTTTAGAAGGTGAACAAGTTGTTAATACTAGCTGATTTTCTTTAGTTTTAGAAATATCAATAAATCCATCTTTATCTTTTTCAAATATTTCTATTATTTTATAATAGTATGTTTTGTTTTTTAGTTTTAGTTTGATTATATCATTTATTTTTAACTCATTTAATCGTTCAAAGTATGCAATTTTTCCAGTTCCAGAATGTGCTGCTAGAAAGATAATACTATTATCTTTATCTGGCATAACAGATTCTTTTAAAATTGTCACATTTTCTTCAATGTTGTTTCTTGTATCATCTATATTATATAAATTATTTTTCAAATTAATCTTATTTATTGTTATAGTACCAAGAATATCAGTATTATTTTTGTTTGTAATTATATTATATAGTAAATCTTTATGATTCTTGATTATTGGTAAATTTTTAATATTAGTAGTAGAAGAGGTGATCTTGATACTAAACGTAAATATTAATAAAATAGATAGATAAAAGTAAATGATTTTTTTTAACATATTATTAATAGTAATGTTTTTAAAATAAATTTATATATATTGTTAAAGATACTTGTATGTGTATCTGGAACTGGTATTTTGTAGTCTTTTAATGTTATTACATCATTAACTGAATTATCTACGATGATTGTGAATGGTTCAATTTTAGAATATCCTTCAGTAGTGTTTTTTTGTTTAATTGTATATTTTCCATATGGAAGTTCTATTTCACATATACCTTCATCATTAGTAGAAATTGTTCTTATTAAATTATTTTTTTCATCATATATTTCAAAATCAATATTTTTTTCACTTTGGAATGATATATTATCTCCATAAAGTTTTTCTACCTTTATTTTCTTTTTTATAACATTGTTTTTTAATATTAATTCTATAGTTGGATTTTCTTTACTAATAGTTATTTCATATGTTTTTTCATCAAGCTTGTATCCTTTTCCAGCTTCTATTTCTTTTAGGTAATATTTTCCAAATGGAACATTTTCTATTTGTGCAACATTATTTTTTATTTCTAATATTTTTATTTCTTTTCCATTTTCATCAGTTAGTTTATATTTAGCTCCATCTAGAATAGCACTTCCTGATGGAATAATTGAATTTGTATCATTATCTATTTTAGTAATATCTATTCTTGTATTTAATATGTGGACTCTAAATGAAATATTAATACCTTCTAAGTCGCCTAATGTTACTAAATTTTGACTTTTTTCAGCTTGGTAAAATATGACTGGCATGTTATGTTTTTGTGTCTTATTACTTAAATTGTATTTATAATCTCCTTTTTGTAAGTTATCTATTGCTAATGTATTTCCATTTATAGATATATTTTTGTCATCAGTTTTAAAATTATTTAATACGTTATTTGCATCACTTATTACTACTTTATCTCCTTCTACAAAATAGTAATCTTTGTTATTTATTGATGGTAATATAGAACTTTTTTCAATTAATGAATTTATTTCGTTTATTTCATTTTGATATGGATTTATTCTATTACCATTTAAAGTATCTGTAAAATAATAATCGCCTGATGGATCAGCGGTTTGCCATATCATTAATTGAGTTATAGCATACCACTTATTATCTGAATGATTGTCTCCATAAGAGTAACCGTAGGCTACAATTTTTTTTATTCTTTCTAATTGTTGTGTAGATAAGTTTCTAGGATTAATAGTTTCTGTGTAACTACTTTCTCTAAAAGTATTAAATGGTTCTAGACAATAAGCTGCTTGATTATCTCCACTTCGTCTAAAGAATCTTGCTTTTTGATAAAATTTCGTTTTTGTAGATGGTTGATATTTAACCATATATGTGTTACTTATCATTTCAGCTTCATAAAAGTTTGTTTGGGCATTTACTTTTGTAATATTAAATAAGAAGATGCCGAAAATTGCTATTAAGAAAAATATTTTATTTTTAATAATAATCCCTCCTTTTTTTTCTTAATGGCTAGATAATAACATGAACTTTTTTTTAAAACAAATTGCACTTTTAGTAATTTGTTATTATATTTAATTTTTAATTATTACTTTTTTTCTAATAGTTTTTTAATTTTTGATAGTATTTTTAGTATCAATTAAAAAGTTTATATATGATATAATATTTTTTGAGGTGATACTATGACTGATATAGAAATTAGTAGAAATTGTAAAAAGTTAGATATTGTTGATGTTTCAGAAAGTATTGGGATTAATTCTAATGAAATTGAATTATATGGAAAGTATAAATGTAAAATAAATCCTATAAATCGTAATTCTAAAGGTAAACTTATACTTGTTACTGCTATTAGTCCTACACCATTAGGTGAAGGAAAAACGACTGTAAGTATTGGTCTTGGTGATGCGTTACATAGAATTGGTAAGAAGACTATTATTACATTAAGAGAACCATCTATGGGTCCTGTCTTTGGTATGAAAGGTGGAGCAACTGGTGGAGGATATAGTCAAGTAGTTCCTATGGAAGATATTAATTTGCATTTTACTGGTGATTTTCATGCTATTACTTCTGCTAATAATTTAATTTGTTCTGCTATTGATAATCACATTTATTTTGGGAATAAGTTAAAAATAAAAGAAGTATTATTTAATAGATGTTTAGATGTGAATGATAGAGCATTAAGAAGTGTTGATTTAGGTACTAGGAAAGATTCTTTTAATATTACTTCTGCTAGTGAAGTTATGGCATTATTCTGTTTAGCAAAAGATCTAGATGATTTAAGAAGACGTTTAGAAAATATTATCATTGGTATTAATGATAATGATGAATATATTTATGTTAAAGATTTGAATATTGTTGGTGCATTAGTGGCTTTATTAAAAGATGCGTTTAAGCCTAATTTAGTTCAAACACTAGAAAATACACCTACTATAATTCATGGTGGTCCATTTGCTAATATTGCTCATGGTTGTAATAGTGTTGTTGCTACAAATACTGCTCTTAGTTATGCGGATTATGTCATTACAGAAGCAGGGTTTGGAGCAGATCTTGGAGCGGAGAAGTTTTTAGATATAAAGTGTAGAGTAGATGATTTAAAACCTGATGTAGTTGTTTTAGTTGCAACAATTAAGGCTTTAAAGTATCATGGTGGAGTAAGTAAAGAAAAAATATTTGAAAAGAATGATGATGCTTTAATTAGGGGATTTGCTAATTTAGATAAACATTATAGTAATTTAAAAAAATATGGGGTAAACGTTGTTGTATGTTTAAATAAATTTGATACCGATACGCCTTTAGAGATAGAATTATTAAAAAAACATTGTAGTAATAATAATTATATCTTTAGTATTTCTACAGCTTATGCAGATGGTGGAGAAGGAGCGATTGATTTAGCTAATAAAGTTAGTAACTTGAAGTGTGAAAATTTTGAATATTTATATGATATTAATTCTTCTATTGAAGATAAAGTAAATGTTATTTGTAAAGAAGTTTATGGAGCTAGTAAAGTTAATTTTACAGATGATGCTGTTAGTGAAATAGAAGTTATAAAGAAGAATAATTTAACTAAACTTCCAATTTGTATTGCTAAGACTCAATATTCTTTTTCAGATGATAAAAATATGGTTGGTGTTCCTAAAGATTTCGAAGTTACAGTTAAACATGTAAAAATATATGGAGGAGCAGAATTTATTACAATACTCCTTGGTGATATTATGACTATGCCTGGTCTTTCTCGCAGACCTAATTATGAATTAATCGATGTTGTAGATGATAAAATTATAAATTTAAGTTAAATTAAAAGAGAAAAGAATTTAAATTTGCTTTTCTCTTTTTTTCTATTGATTTGGAGTTGTAGAAGGAGATGCGGAAGGTGATGGAGATGGTGTAGATGGTGTAGGTGTTATTGTCGTTGGTGGAGTTACCTTTGGACCTACAGCATTCATCTTTATTTTACCAGTATAAGTAGTAGATTTATAAGTGATTGTATATTGATATTCTCCTTCTGTACTTGGAACTACTTGTGATAAATCCAATGATAATGCATTGTAAACTTCATCTGATATTGTTTCATTTATGTATGTACGAGGATTTGTAGATAGAGTAGTACCTACAGTAAATTCTAAGTTTTTAAGTGTAAAAGCAACATCTGGAAGTTCCTTTTCTTTTATTACAATAGTCGCGTTATATCTCTTTTTATTATATTTTATTGAATATTGATATGAGCCTGCTTGATTGATATTTACAAGTGAAGTATCTAGAACTAATTGACTAAGAACATTTTGACTAATTTGGTCGGCATTTTCTAAATAGTCTACAACATTTACACTGATAGGGTTATTTATTTCAAGGACTATATCTTTTAATTTTATTTCATTTTTCTTTGCTTGTGACTCTGAAATTTTTCTTTTTTCAACATTTAAACTATATGTTTCTTTTATTATTTTATCATTTGATTTATTCATACTTATACCGCTACCAAGAAGAATAAATCCCCATATACCAAGTACTACAGCAAGTATTTGGATTTCTTTGATATTTAGTTTTAGCCTACTCATTATACTTCACCTATCTTTATAATCTCATTATAATATATTATTTTTTTGTAAACAATCATTTATTGTATAAATTTTATTGAAAATGACAAGTGTTTAACATATAATTTAATTAGAGGTGAGTTTTATGGCTTTTTGTTGGTTAATTGCTTTTTTAGTATTTTTAACGATAGAAATGATAACTATTAATTTAGTATCAATATGGTTTGCTATAGGGGCTATTGTTTCAATGGGCGTTGCATATTTTACTAATAATGTTTTAATTCAAATGATAGTATTTATAGTAGTTAGTTTAGTTACATTACTAATTACAAAACCTCTAGTTAAAAAGTTTAAAAAAGTTGATTTTGTTCCAACTAATTCTGACAGAGTTATTGGAAAAGTCGGTGAAGTTACTAAAAGAATTACTCCTGATGAATATGGTGAAGTAAAAGTTTTCGGCACAGTATGGACTGCTTGTAGTGATGATGTTTTGAATGTTGGTGATAAGGTTATTATAACTAATATTGAAGGTGTAAAACTTATTGTTAAAAAGGAGGAAAAATAAGTGTTTATAGTTGTACTTTTAGTGCTAGTAGCGATTGCTGCGTCAGGAGTAAAAATTATTCCACAATCAAGAGCATATGTTGTTGAACGTCTTGGAGCTTATCATAGAACTATGCAAACTGGACTTCATTATGTAATTCCTTTTATTGAAAGAGTTGCTAATAATGTAAGTTTAAAGGAAATTGTTAAGGATTTCCCACCACAACCTGTTATTACAAAAGATAATGTTACTATGCAAATAGATACAGTTGTATATTTTCAAATTACTGATTCAAAATTATATACTTATGGTATTGAAAATCCAGTTAATGCAATTGAAAATTTAACTGCTACTACTTTGCGTAATATCATTGGTGAATTAGAACTTGATGAAACTTTAACTTCAAGAGATGTTATTAATACTAAGATGAGAAGTATTTTGGATGAGGCTACTGATCCTTGGGGAGTAAAAGTAACTCGTGTTGAGGTTAAAAATATTTTACCACCTCGTGATATTCAAGAATCAATGGAAAAACAAATGAGAGCTGAACGTGAAAGACGTGAAGCGATTCTTAAAGCAGAAGGAGAAAAAAAATCTGCTATATTAATTGCTGAAGGTGAAAAAGAGTCTACTATTCTTAGAGCAGATGCTGAAAAAGAAGCAAAGATTAGAGCAGCTGAAGGTGAAGCAGAAGCAATAATTAAGATTCAAGAGGCTACAGCTCAAGGTTTAAGATTATTAAAATCTGCAGATATGGATGAAGCAGTATTAAAATTAAAGAGTTATGAAGCAATGGTAGAAGTTGCTAATGGTAATGCCACAAAAATAATTGTACCAAGCGAATTACAAAATTTAGTAACTCTTGGAACAACTTTATCAGAATCAGCAAAAACAGATAAAACAGAAACATTATAAAATGATAAATTAAAAGTAGGAAATCTAAAAAAGATGTCCTACTTTTTATATGTAATAAAATATAATAAGGTGAACTATTAAAAATAATGGGAAAAGAATTCTAAATTTCAATTTTTTTGTTTTATGATGAAAAAAGAACATACCAGTAATCGCACCAACGCTTCCTCCGATTGCTGATAAAAATAGTAATGTAAATTCAGGTATTCTATATTTATGTTTTATTGCTAATAGTTTATCAAGTCCTATTACGATAAATTCAAATATATTTATTATTACTAAATAAAAAATTATATATTTATTCATGGGCTTTTATTCCTTGATATGTATCTCTTCTTACCATTTCTTTATCAATATCATTTAATACACAAAACTTCTTAGTTAACCATGTTGGTTCAATTAATTCATCTAATTTAGGATCTCCTGTAATTCTATGTATTACTATTTCTTCACGTAATAATTCTAATTGGTCTACTACAATATCTATATATTCTTCTTTACTAAGTAATTTAAATTTTTCTTCTTGATACATTTTTTCTATCGGTGTATCTTTTGTAATACTTAGCATGTGTATTTTAATTCCTTGAATATCTAGTTTATTTAAATATTTTACTGTATTTAGCATGTCTTTTTTAGTTTCATATGGTAGTCCATTAATTATATGTACAACGACATCGATGTTTCTTTCTCTTAGTTTTTTTACCATATCTTCAAAACATTGTAGAGAGTGACATCTATTTATTAATTTTGTTGTTTCTTCCTTTGTTGTTTGAAGACCAAGTTCTATAGTTAAATAAGTTTTTTTATTAAGTTCTTCTAAGTAATCTAGACATTCATCTGATATAGCGTCTGGTCTAGTAGCAATATTTAGACCTATAACATTTTCCTGCTTTAATATTTTTTCATACATTTTTTTTAATTCATTAACTGGAGCGTAAGTGTTTGTTCTTGCTTGAAAATAACCAATATATTTTGCTTTTGGCCATTTTTTTAACATCATATTTTTAATTTCTAAGAATTGTTTTTCTAAGGAATCTTCTTTATTACCTGCAAACTCTCCACTACCTGTTTTAGAGCAATATATACATCCACCATATCCAACTTTTCCATCTATATTAGGACATGAAAATCCCGCATTTAAACTTACCTTAAATACTTTTTCATGAAATCTGTTTTTATAATAATAATCAAGTGTATGATATCTTTTGTTTGAATTTGTATATTTAAAATTATTCATTTTATTCCTTCTTACTTAATATATTTTTTTAGTGATTTAGCATAACTTTCAACATCATCATGTTTTTGTAATACGTTTTCAAAAAATTCACTATACTTTAGATTAGAATTTCTTAATTGTTCTTTTAAATATTGTTTTAGACTTAATTCTTTTCCTTTAGGACCAACTGGTTTAAATTTGATAAAGTCTAAGTATAATAACATTTCAATTAGTTCTTTATATTGTTCCTCATTTGATAATAAACAATCGCTTTTAAAAGATTTTGTTATTCTATATCTTCCTGGATCAATAATATTCATTGTATTATCCTCATTATTGAATATATAGTTTATTGGACTAGTATCTGCCATTAAAACATGTTTTTCACTTAATACTTTAATATCATTTTCTAGTATTTGCAAATTTTTTATAAACTGTTCGCTTGGTATTTTTATTATACCTGTTTTATCTTTTTGTTTTCCTTTTACTAATTTTGTTTTGTAACCTATGTATTTACTTTCTAAATCCCATATTAATGCATCTGGTAATATAATTTGTTTTGTATCTATTCCAATTAAATAACTATGAAAATTTTGCTTATTTCCATATCCTTCATTTAAAGCTCCTTGATGATGTATTTTATAAATTTCTCCGTTTATTTTATATACTTTTCCTTCTGAACCTTCACCAAATGGTTTCTTATCTATTGGAATATTTATTTTTTTTTGATTAACTATACATTCCATATAAATTCCCCCTAAAAATCATCAAGATTATATCATAAAATATGGCCTTTTACAATTAAATATGTTATTATATGGTTAAGGTGGTGTCCTTGAAAAAAGTTAAGAGTTTTAAATTAAAAGATAGATATGTCAAAATACTAAAATTTCTTGGAATAGTACTTTGTATTTGTTTAGGTGTTTTTATTTTTTATTCTAAACAGATATCTAGTCTTACTAAGTTTGGTTATAGTAAGGAAGCAAGTAAAAACATTTTATTTTCTTTTAAGAAAGATTATGTTTTATCAAAAGGAGAAAATAAGACTTTAAATGCTGCTTTTGAGAGTAGTGACTATGATGAAAAGTATCTTGATAATTATAGTAAAATTGAATATGTTAATCAAAAACATTTAATTAGAAATATCAATAAACTTATTAAAATTGGTTACAGTAATAGTGATATTGATATTATACTTAGTCATGGTGATGATGATGAAGTTACTAGATTTACCAAGAGAGATAAAGTAAGATACTTAGAAGAATTTTATAGTATTAGTTATGCTAGGCTTGATAATTATGATAGATATGTAAAGTATTCGGATGAGACTGGTGAAGATGAAGAGTATGTTGTTTTATATATTAATTTAAATTTAGATAAAGATATATATACTGATGCTTATTCTGTTGACAAGTTTTCTTTTGATATGCTTATTAATAAACATAGATGTCTTAATAAAGATTTTAAGCCAGATAATCTAGTTAAGTTTGATACAAAGTATACTAAAGGTGAAGAGTATTATGGTAATGCTGTTGTAGTTAATGCATTTGTTTCTATGGCAAATGCGGCTAGTAAAGAGAAATTAGGTTTAGTTATTAATTCTGCATATAGAAGTTATAAAGATCAAGAAGATACTTGGAATTATTATTTATCAAAATATGGGGATGATTATGTTAATAAGTTTGTTGCTAAACCAGGATTTTCTGAACATCAAACAGGTTTATCTTTTGATATAGGTAGTACATCATCAAATGTATTTGCTAATTCTAAGGAATATAAGTGGATGCTTGATAATGCATATAAGTATGGTTTTATTTTGAGATTTACTAAGAAATATGAGAGTATTACTCAATTTAGAAATGAACCATGGCATTATAGATATGTAGGAAAAGATATTGCAAAATATATTCATGAACATAATATCTCTTTTGAAGAATATTATGCAATGTTTTTAGATAAATAGAAATGGGTGATAATAATGCAGTGTCCAAATTGTGGATGTGATTTGAAACCAGGAGCAAAATTTTGTTTTAATTGTGGTTTTTATTTAGATAATGGTGAAGACGAAAAAAAAGAAGATATATCTTCTGATAAATTAGATGATATTCCTGATGACTCTATTGATTTTTCAGAAGATGATTCTTCAGTTGATACTCCAAAAAAACAGAAAAAGGCATTTGATTTTAAAGATAATATTGTTTATATAGTTCTTGGAATTGTTCTTATTATTTCACTAATTTTACTTGTATATGGAATTATTTCAAAAAATAGTCAATCAAATGTACCTGTTACTCCCCCTGCTAGTACGAAACCTGAAATGAAGATAACAGTAGAAGATTATAAATTAACAGTTCCAGCAGGTCTTGATTATCAAATTGAAGGAAAAAGTGTTTTTATATCTGATGATGAAAAATATAACTTTTCATTTAGAATAAATAAAGGTGATTATGATAATTATTCTAAGAATATGGATACACTTAGTGAGGAATTAAAGAAGAGTAATTACAATATTAAAAGTGCAGAAAAGAAAACTATTGGTGAAGATGAATTACTTGTATACACTATATCTTTAGACTCAGATATTAAGTATTTATATTTAACAAAGTATAATTCTGAAAAGATATCTATGGGAGTTATAAGTATTCATAATAAGACTAATATTGATGAGATATGCAAAGTTATTTTAAAGGTTACTAAGAGTGTTAAGTATGATAATGAAAGTGAAGATAAATCATCTGAGACTGTTAATTCAGATACTACTCTTAAGGAAACTAGTTCTATAGTTAATGGTGTAAAGAACTTACTTTTTTAGGATATTTTTATATCCTTTTTATCTTGGTTAATTTTATATTTTATGTTATTATGTTAATAGAAAAATAAGAAGGTGTTTAGTATGTATCCACTTGGAAAACAATTTGAAGTAGATTCTACAAAGGCTAAAAGTGATAAAAAATCTATTGTTATAGGTAATAATTATAGAATATCTGTTATTACAGAACGTGTTGTAAGACTTGAGTTTTCTCCTACAGGTCAATTTGTTGATGCCCCAACGCAATTAATTAAGAAAAGAAGAGTGGGGTTACCAGATTATTATATTAGACAAGATGCGAATATAGTTGAAGTTACTACTAAATATTTTGCACTTAGTTATATAAAAGGACAACCTTTTGTTGGAACTAAGATGGATAAAATGAAAAATTTAAAAATCACTTTATTAAGTAAAGATAGAGATAGATGTAAAGACTGGTATTTTGGACATCCAGAAGCAAGAAATATGCATGGAAATATGGTTAGTGTTGATGTAAGTATACCAGAGAATTTACAAAGAGGTTTATATTCTTTGGATGGTTTTGCGTCAATTGATGATAGTTTAAGTAAAATAATATTAGATGATGGTACATTAGCAGATCCACCAGCTAATCATACTGATGTTTATGTTTTTATGTATGATAGAGATTTTAAACAAGCCTTGTTTGATTATTTTAAAATGACAGGAGCTCCTTCATTAATTCCAAGATATGCTTTAGGTAATTGGTGGAGTAGAAATGTTGAATATAATGATTTATCTGCTCATGAACTTATAAGAAATTTTGAAAGAAAAATGATTCCTTTTTCTGTAATGCTTTATGATCACGATTGGCATGTTAGAGAGTATGGTGATCAGAAAAATTTAAAGACAGGTTATACGTTTAATACAAAGTTATTTAAAAATCCAAAAGACATGATTGAAGAGTTTCATAAGAGAGGCATTAGAGTTGGTCTTGTTGTTAATCCTACAAATGGGATATATCCAATGGAACAATATTATAAACAAGCAATGGATTATTTAAAGGCTGTTCCTAATAGTATTATTCAGTTTGACCCCCTAAATCCTAAATATCTAGATGTTTTATTTAAAATGTTTCTTCATCCATTAGAGTCTATGGGAGTTGATTTCTTTTGGAATGATTCAACAGGAGATATGGATATTACAAAACTTTGGGCGCTTAATCATTACATGTATTTAGATTCTGGTAAGAATAGTAATAAAAGACCTATGATTTTAGCGCGTGGTGGTGTTTTAGCTCCTCATAGATATCCAGTATTATATGGTGGTTCTAGTGAGATTAGTTGGAAGAATTTAAAAGAGTTACCATTTATGTATTTAAATGCTGCAAATATTGGGGTTAGTTGGTGGAGTCATGATGTTGGTGGAAACCATGGTGGTATTGAAGACGGTGAATTATATTTAAGATATGTTCAATTAAGTACTTTTGGTCCTATTTTAAGATTTCATGGAGCAAGAGGAAAATATTATAAGAAGGAACCTTGGGTATGGGATGCAAAAACAGAAAGTATTACTGCTGACTATTTAAGACTTCGTCATAGATTGATACCATATATTTATACAGAAGCATATAATTATACGAGAGCAGGAACACCACTTATTCAACCTTTCTATTACAATTATATGTGGGTTTATGATGATGATTTATATAAAAATCAATATTATTTTGGCTCACAATTATTAGTATGTCCTATTTTGGAACCAAAAGATCCAGTAATGAATAGAACAATTCATAGATTCTTTGTACCAGATGGTGTTTGGTACGATTTAGTTACAGGAAAGAAGTTCCCTGGTAATAAGAAATATATATCATTCTTTAGAGAAGATGATTATCCAGTATTTGCTCATGCAGGTTCAATTATTCCTTTCTCTAATAGGTCTGACTATAACAATATAGGTTTACCAACAGACTTAGAGATTCAAATATTCCCTGGAGTATCTAATACATATACTTTATTTGAAGATGATGGAATTACTTCTCTTTATAAAGAAGGATATTACTTAAAAACATCAATAGATTATAACTATTTAAGAAATAACTATACTGTTATTATTAGATCTATTGATGGTAAGAGTGGAATAGTTCCAGAAAGACGTAATTATAAAATGGTATTTAGAAATACTAAGCAAGCAGATAGTGTAACGGTATATTTTAATGCTGAAAAACTACAAAGCAATAATTATGTAGATGGTAATGACTTTATTGTAGAAGTTAGTGGTGTTCCAACTATTGGACAGTTAACAATAAATTGTAAAGGTAAAGATATTGAAATAGATGCAGTTAGACTTATTAATGATGATTTAGAAAGTATCTTAGTTGATTTAAAGATTAATACTTATTTAAAAGAAGAAATAGATAGTATTATATTTGGTGATTTATCTTATGAAAAGAAAAGAATTGCGATTAAAAAACTTAAGAGTAAAGGATTATCTAAAGAACATATTGGTTTATTTGTAAAATTGTTAGATTATATAAATGAATTTTAGGAGGTAGTATGAGTACTTTGAGTGATAGTTCAAAAAGATTAACTAATTTAAAACAAGCTACTCTTATAAAATATTTAAATGAAATAAATTTAGATGAAGATTTAGATTTATATGATAAAATGATGAGTCATTTTACTATGGGTGATTTAGATGAAGAATTTAGTAGTTCTTATTTAAATGATAAAACTAAGGAAGAAAAAAAAGAATTAATGCAACTTGTTCATAAATATGGTTATTTATGTTTTAAAGATGAAAATTATGATTACTGGGCTGATTCAATTTTAAATATTCCATTAAGTGATTGTGATTTTTTATGTAGTCAGTTATTTGATAATTTTAACTTTTTAGTAAAAATTTGTAATGATCATGGCGAAGTTATTCCGAAATTTTTAAAGAAATTTATTGGTAATAAAGATTATGAAGAGTCTTCTATAATAGATACTTTAAGGAATAGTTTTGATGATGACAAAATACTTGAGAAATTTTTAATTGATATGAGTGGAGATTATAGTTTATTTAATTTGTTTTCTACAGAGCAACTTGCTTTAATGCTTAAAAATCCCAAAGGAATATTATATGATTATACAGATGACTCTATTACTTTTTATTCTCCTGTTGAGTTAGCCTTAAAAATATATAAAAAAGCAACGGGTAGTGATTACGATTTAGTAGAAGATGACTTTGAGTCTGTTAAGAACTTAGTGTTTGCTTTAAGAGAAGATTCTATGTTTGATGATGCATTAATTGAATTACAAGTAGATAGTATTAATAAAGTTAAGGGTAAAAATGCTAGAAATTCCTAGTATTTTTATTTTTTTGTGTTATAATAATTTTATATTTGTGATGAGAAAGAAGTAGTAATAAATCATTTATTTCTTAGAGAGTCTATGTTTGGTGAGAATAGATAATAAATTTTTATGAACTTGTCTTTTGAGCAATTGGGTAATTCCGTTATCGATAAGAGTGTATAAGTTTACTTATAAATTAAGGTGGTACCGCGATAATTCGTCCTTATTGTATGGTACTTTTTTTTTGGAGGTAAAATGAAAGAATTAGGATTATTTATATTAAGTTTTATATTTGTATTATTGATTTATCAAATATTTATTATTAGACCTGCTAAGAAGAGAAAAAATAATAAGAGTAAGGGAAGAAAGAAGAAAGAAGATATTTCTAAGGAATTATTTGAAATTAAATATTTACAAGCAAGATATAAACTTGATATGAAAAAAATTAATTATAATCAGTTATTGCAAATATGCGCAATTACTTCTAGTTTTGATATTTCTTTTATTGTTTATTTAATTGGAATTATTAATAATTTTATATTAAGGGTACTAGGTGGTTTTATTTTTACTTTAGGTATTATTATGCTTAGTTATCATTTAGTATATTTATTTTATAAAAAGAAAGGAATGATTATTAATGAGTGAATTTAGTAATATTGAAAAAAAATGGCAAGATTATTGGGAAAAGAATAAGACATTTAAAGTTAGTGAAGATGAAAGTAAAAAGCCTTATTATATTTTAGTAGAGTTTCCATATCCATCTGGTGCTGGTCTTCACGTTGGTCATGTTAGAAGTTATACTGCACAAGATGCTATTGCTAGAATGATGAGAATGCAAGGATATAATGTTTTATATCCAATGGGATTTGATGCTTTTGGTGCTCCAGCTGAGGAGTATGCTATTAAGACACACCAACATCCAAAAGAAGTAGTTAAACAAAATATTAAGACATTTAGAAATCAAATGAAGTCTTTAGGATTCTCTTTTGATTGGGATAGAGAATTTTCAACAACTGATCCTGAATACTATAAATGGACTCAATGGCAATTTTTACAATTTTATAAAATGGGTATGGCTTATAAAGCAGAAATGCCTGTAAATTGGTGCCCTAAATGTAAGAGTGTTTTATCAAATGAAGATTCTGCAGGAGGAGTATGTGAAAGATGTGGTACTCAAGTAGAACAAAGAAATAAGTCACAATGGATGCTTAAAATGGCTTCATATTCTGAGGATTTATTAAAAGGGCTTGAAGATACTAATTTTGCTGATAGAGTTAAATTAGGTCAAATTAATTGGATTGGTAAGTCTACTGGAGTTGAGATGGATGTTGATATTGTTGGTGGAGGAAAATTCTCAATATTTACAACATGTATTGAAACTGTATATGGTATTACTTTCTTTGTAATTGCTCCAGACGGAAAATTAATTAAGGAATTAATGCCTAGAGTAGAAAATAAGGAAGAAGTAGAAGCATATATTAAAGAGACTGCGTTAAAATCAAATATGGATAGAACTGAACTTAATAAAGGAAAAAGTGGAGTTCTTGTAAAAGGTATTAAAGCAATTAACCCAATTAATGGAAAAGAAGTCCCTATTTTCTTAGGAGATTTTGTCTTGGGTGACTATGGAACAGGAGCTGTTATGGCAGTACCTAGTCATGATCAAAGAGATTTTGAATATGCACAAGTTCATGATATTCCTATGATTCAAGTTATTGATGGTGCAGATGTTTCCGAGCATGCTTTTGAAAAGGGTGATTATCTTGGAAAAGGTTGTAAGTTAATTAATAGTGAACAATTTAGTGGATTAACTGTAGAAGAGGCTAAAGAAAAAATTACTGAGTATCTTGAAGATAAAGGAATTGCTAGACGTGTTAATAATTATAAGATGAGAGATTGGATTTTTTCTAGACAAAGATTCTGGGGAGAACCAATTCCAATGATTTATTGTGAAAAGTGTGGATGGCAACCAATGAAGGAAGAGGATTTACCTTTAGTTTTACCTGATGTTGCTGAATACGAGCCAACTGATACTGGTGAGTCTCCTCTTGCTAAGATTACTGATTGGGTAAATACAACTTGTCCATGTTGTGGTGGAGATGCTAAGCGTGAGACTGATACAATGCCTCAATGGGCTGGTTCTTCTTGGTATTTCTTAAGATTTATGGATCCTCATAATGATCATGAATTTGCTTCAATGAAAAATATGAAATATTGGAATAGAGTTGATTGGTATAATGGAGGAATGGAACATACAGCAAGACATTTATTGTATGCAAGATTCTGGGTACAAATGTTATATAATCAAGGACTTGTTCCACATAAAGAAATGATTTGGACAAGAGTATCACATGGTATGATTTTAGGACCAGATAATCAAAAAATGAGTAAGTCTAAAGGAAATGTTATTAATCCTGATGATATTGTTAATGAATATGGAGCAGATGTACTTCGTGTATATGAAATGTTCATGGGAGATTATCAAATGGATGCAGCATGGAGTATTGATTCACTTCGTGGATGTAAGAGATTCTTAGATAGAATTATTAGATTAAAAGATAAAATAAATGATAATGAAGGATTTACTGAGTCTTTAGAAGTTCTTCAAAATAAAACAATTAAGAAAATTGAATATGATATGACTCATATGGGATACAATACAGTCATTTCTAGTTTAATGATTTTAACTAATGCATATGATGCACTTGATACTATTACAAAAGAAGATTATAGATTATTAATAACTTTACTTAATCCAATTGCTCCACATATTACTGAAGAATTAAATGAACAAATTGGATTTAGTCCTATTTGTGAAAGTACTTGGCCAGAGTATGATGATGAAAAAACTATAGAAGATACTAAAGAAATTGCTGTTCAAGTAAATGGAAAAGTACGTGGTACTATTGAAATAAATATTGAAGATGATGAAAATTCTATTAAAGAAAAAGCTCTTGATAATGATAATGTAAGTAAGCATATTGAAGGAAAAGATATTGTTAAGATTATCGTTATTAAAGGAAAAATAGTAAATATAGTTGTTAAATAATAAATTAGGCTATTAACATTAGTTAGTAGTCTTTTTTTGACATTTTTTTTATAAGCTACTTGTTACTATAAAGGTGGTGATAATATGAAAGTTAAACTTTTTGATGAAGAAGATGAAGGAGATTTAGAAGATGATATCAATGATTTTTTAAATGATAATATAGAAGTAATTGACATAAAATATGAAGTTGCTATTTCTATTTATAATGAAGAACAAGTATATTGTTTTTCTGCTATGATAGTTTACACATCTAAATAGAAATTTATTGTAAATCAAAAATTAATTTTATATACTTAGTATAATAGAGAGTGGTTGTATGATAAAAACTTTTTTTAAATATCTTTTTTTTAGTTTATACTTAGAATTTATTTTGCATATTGCTTGTTTTGAAAGCATAAATTTTATGCAGATTATATTAGTTTTGATGTTTTCTATTATGTTTTCTGTTATACAGACATTTATTATTAGTTTTATAAAGAAAGATAAAATTAAGAAAGTTTTTTTTATTTTGACAAGTATTATTATGATTATAATGTTTGGCTCTGAATTAGTTTATTTTAAAATATATGAATCATTTTTTAATTTAAGTGGAATTGCTTTTATAGGTGCTTTAAAAGATGGCTATGATAAGATTTTACTTACTATTTTTCAAAATATAATTTACATTGTTCTTTTTATTATACCAATAGTTTTATCTTTTAAGAAAAGTTCTTTTTCATTTTCTAAATTTAATAGAAAAGAGTCTTATACTTTATTATTTTTATTTGTAATTAGTTTTTCATATAGTTCTTTTATGATTAATTGTGTCAATCCAAATAGTAATAATTCTTTTTATAGTTTAATGAATAATGTTAATATGCCAAGACTTAATGTTGAAAATTTTGGTTTACTTGAATCATCTATTATAAGTGTTAAACGTAGTTTATTTGGTTTTAAAGAAAAGAAATATGTATCAGAAGATATTTTAAATAATAAGAGGAGTATTTTAAGTAATAGTGATAATGTTAAGTATAATGAGGAAGATATTGATTTTAATACTTTAATTTCTAATGAGAAAGATTCTAATATAAGGTCATTACATGAATATTTTAGCAATCAAACTCCTACAGAACAGAATAGTTATACTGGAATATTTAAAGATAAAAATTTAATTTTTATTGTTGCTGAGTCATTTGATGAGATAGCAATTGATAAGACTCTTACTCCAACTCTTTATAAATTAAAAACTGAAGGAATTAAATTTAATAATTATTTTGCTCCTAAATATCCTGCTAGTACTGCAGATGGAGAATATATGCTTGAATGGGGAACTCTTCCTATTATTGGAGAAAATTATAGTTTAATTGATATGGTTTATAATACTAATCCATATATTTTACCTAGAGAGTTTAAGAGTATGAACTATAATACTTATGTATATCATGATTATTTTGGGTATTATAATTATAGAAAAAAATATTTTTCTACACTAAATTTTGATGGTATGAGATATTGCCAAGATGGTATTGATATGTATTGTGATCATTTCCATGGAAGTGATGTTGATATGATGAATCAAACAATAGGTGACTATATTAATAAAGAACATTTCTTTACATACTATATAACTTTAAGTGGACATGGTTCGTATGATTCTACTAATTTTGTAGCGGAGAAACATTTATCTAAACTTAATGGATATAATTATTCTTCAAATATTAAATATTATATGGCTGCTAATATCGATTTTGATATAGCTATGGAGAATTTAGTTTCTAGTTTAGAAAAGAATAATAGACTAGATGATACAGTAATTGTTATCTCCTCAGATCACTCTCCTTATTATTTGACAAATGAACAAGTAAATACTAGATCTAGTATTGATAGAACAAATAATTTTGATAGAAATAGAGGCTCTTTAATAATTTATAATAGTAAATTAAAAGGAAATCACAGTATAGATAAAGTTGCGATGAATATAGATGTTTTACCAACTTTACTTAACATGTTTGGTATTAGTTATGATTCTAGACTAATTATTGGTAAAGATATTATGGCTGATAATAATGATGGGTTAGTTGTATTTCCAGATAGAAGTTTTGTGACTAATTATGGGGCATATAACTCTAAAAATGGAGAGTTTACAAAGTATGTTGAAAATGTAGATGAAAAGTATATTCAAGAAAAAATTCAAGAAGTTAATGAAAAATATCAAGTTAGTGTAAATATGCAATATAGTGATTATTACAAATATATTTTTAAGTAGGTGGTTAATATGAATAAGTATTATATGAGTTCTATAGTTTTAATGATAACTTCATTTATAATGCTATTTTTAGGATTTAGTTATTATAAATTAGAAGGTAATGTTTCTAAAATAGTCTATAGTGATAAAAATGAATACAATGATATAAATATAGGACTTAATTATATTAATACTTTACCTATGAATATTAATATTATAAATGAATATTTTTCTGATTTAAATAATTTATCTAATTCTAATAAAGAGCAAATATTATTTTCATATATTTTTAAAAATAATTATAAATTATATGATTGTGGTAGTAGTTCATTTAAGAGTAATTTATGTATTAATAAAACTGATATTAATAATAGTTTATTACTTGATAAAATTGGTTTAAGTATGTTTGAACTCTCTGATGAAGTCAGAACTTATGTTAATAATTATGGGTATGTTGAGTTTAAAAGTAATAGTAATTTAAATTATTATAAAGTTAGTTTTAATAATAAGTCTTTTGAAAATAACGGATATACTGAGTTTTATAAGTATAAGAGAGATAAAGATTTATATGTATTTTATGTATATCAAGGTTTTTATAAGGGAAATTGTACTTTAGGGGAGAATATTAGCTTATTTGATTATATAACTGGAGAGGTCTCTTATAGTGGTAGTTGTAATGGAAATCATAGTTTTAATGGAGTTATTGATAATTATGATAAACTTCAACTTTATAAGTATGAATTGAAAAAGAATAGTAATGGGGATTTTTATCTATATGGATATAATCCTGTTAATGATGTGTCTATTGGCTGATGAGGCCTTTTTTTATTGCTTTTTTAGTACATTTATGTTATAATATAGCAAATTTAAGGGGATGGTATTATGTTTAAAGATAAGGAAAAAATAGTTATTGCAGGAAAAAGTTTTGACTATGATGTATTTACTTTTTTATTAAGTAGATTTAAAGAAGCTTTTTCTCATGCTAGTTTAACAATTGAGCAAGCATTTAAAGAGTGCGATGATTTAGAATTTGAAATAAATACGGCTAAAGATAGTAAGGCTTATGAATATTATGAGTGCCTTTCTGATGAAGAAAAAGTATCTATTATGGATACTGTTAGACAAATTATTGTTTTTTATGGTAATAAATATGGTGTATTTAATGAAAAAATGGATGGTACCAAGGAACAAATAGATAGATTATATAATGAATATTTTAGTTATTTTGATGAATATGTTTTATATTTTATTAAGTTTGATAGTAATGGTAATTTCGATAGAGTTGCTACGCTAAGAAATATGAATGATTTATTCTTAAAACTTCCACAAAAAAGAGTTGCTTTTGATACTGCTTATAATATGCAAAAAGATAATTTGGATGCGTTTGATTATGTGATGGGACTCGAAGATATTTCAGCAACTGAAATAGTTAAAATTAATAATATAGTTAATAATAGTAATGTTGATAAAGTAGAAGGATTTAAAAAGACAAATAATGATATTTTTGGAGCATCCTTTACACCTGTTGATAAAAAGATGGTTCCTCGTGAAATACAAAAATTACTTTTTGAATATAAAAATGGATTTGGGGAAGAAATATTAGATCCTAATGAGCCGGGTATTTCTTATGATGAGAAAGTTAATAGAATCTATAAAATTTTTGAGCGAGAAGCAAAGTTTCATATAAGATTTGAAAGAATACATCCATTTAATGATGGTAATGGAAGAACTGGTAGAATTTTAATGAACTATAATTTATTAAAGCAAGGTATAGCTCCAGTATTAATTACTAATTTTATGTCTAGAGATTATAAGAAATATATTAATGATTTTAATGTTGAAGAGTTAACTAAAATGCTTCTTTCTAGTTCTTCACAACAAATGACTACATGGGTTTCATTTGCTAAAGGTGGAATTTCTCTTAAAGATGAAATTATTAAGCCAGATAATAGTTTCCTTGCAAAATTAACTTATGAAGATGAAGTTGAGACTGATACAAATAAAGTTATAATTAAATAGTTAAAGAATGATATTTAAAAATATTATTCTTTTTTTTGGTATTATGTTAAAATTATTATGGAGGATAAGTAATGAAGAAAGATTCTACAATGAAAAAAAGTACTTTTTTAAAGGGAACAATAATAACTACTATTGGTATAGTTATTACAAAGATTTTAGGGCTTTTATATGTAATTCCTTTTCATTCTATAATTGGTGATGAAGGTGGAGCATTATATGGATATGCCTATACTATATATTTATTCTTTATGTCTATTTCTACAGCCGGTATTCCACTTGCTATTAGTAAAATAGTATCTGAGTATCAGACTCTTGGTTATATGAAGGCTAAAAAGAGGGTGTTTACTCTTAGTAAAAGAATATCACTTCTTCTTGGGTTTGTTAGTTTTTTAATTATAATGCTGTTTGCTCCAGTAATTGCTAAAGGTATTCTTGGTAATGCTACTGGTGGTAATAGTATAGAAGATATTTCTTTTGTTATTAGGGTTATTGGTACAGCTATATTAATTGTTCCAGTACTTAGTATATATAGAGGTTACTTTGAAGGACATAGGTTTATGAGTCCGCCATCAATATCACAAGTAATAGAACAGTTATTTAGAGTATTTATTATTATCTTTGGTAGTTTAAGTGCTATAAAAGTATTTCATCTTAGTATAAGTAGTGCTGTTGGAATTGCTCTTTTTGGAGCAACTGCAGGTGCTATAATTTCTTATTTATATTTAGTAAATAAACTAAGAAAAAATAAAAATAAATTTAATGATAAATTAATAAAAAAGAATGAGCCAATTGTATCAGATAAAGAAATATTTAGAAAACTTATTATATATGCTGTACCTTTTATTATGATAGATTTATTTAAATCACTTTATAATACAATAGATATGGTTACTGTTGTAAAAGGTCTTGTTAAAGTATCATATAGTACAGTTGATGCTGAAACTATTTATTCTATGTTATCTACTTGGGGAGCTAAATTTAATATGGTAATTTTAGCAATATCTAGTGGAATAATTGTAAATTTAATACCTAATTTATCATCTAGTATTGTTAAGAAAGATTATAAAGGTTGTAATGACAAAGTAATTCAATCTTTAAATATATTATTATTTTTAGCACTACCAATTACTTTTGGAATTAGTTTTTTAGCAAAACCTATTTGGTATCTTTTCTATGGGAATAGTTTATATGGACCTAATGTTTTGAGTTACTATATTTTTGTTGGACTTTTTATGTCTTTGGCAACAATAGTAGTAACAATACTTCAATGTTATAAAGATTATAAAGGTATGTTTATTAGTTTATCTATAGGAGTAGTATTAAAGTTAATATTAAATAATAATTTATTATATGCATTTAATAAAATAAGTTTTCCTGCTTACTATGGTGTAATTACTGCTAGTATTATTGGTTATTTTACAACTTTTATTATTGCTTTAATCTTATTAAAGAAAAAATATGGTGTTTCATATGAAAATTTAATTAAAAATCTTGTTGATTATATTTGTGGTACAGTATTAATGATAATGTTACTTTTTGTTATTAAGTTTTTAATACCTATATATTCTAGTAATAGAGTTTTAAATATTTTAATAATTGTTTTTTATGGATTAGTAGGTTGTTTTATATATTTCTTTTATGCTTATAAAGCTGGGTGTTTTGAAAAGATTTTTGGTAAGAAGTTTATTAATAATATAAAAAGAGTTTTTAATAAGAAATCTAATAGATAGTTTTTTACTATCTTTTTTGTATATAAAAGTAAACTTTTTTATATTTAGAAGAAATAATTTGTTATTGATAAATTTAAGTGATAAAATACTATTATAGAGTAGAGGAGGATATTGTATGGTTAGTAGTGGCTCAGTTAATAATGATTTGAATTCTGTAAAATCAGTTTTAAGTAGTTACAGTTCTCAAATTAGTGGACTTGATGGTTCTTGGAAAGGAACATCACATGATTCTATTATTTCTAAGGCTGAGGCATTTGTATCAGAGTATACTAGTGTAATTGAAAGTGGAATGACTGCTTTTGCATCAGCATGTGATAAATATGAAGAATATAAAAGTTATAAGGATGCATTGAAAGCGGCACAATCTAATTTAAGTCAAGCAAATAGTTTAAATGATAGTGCAGCACAAACAACTTATTTAAATCAAGTAAGTGAATATACAGAGAAAATGAATAGTATAAAGTCAGAAATTGAGAGCTTGTTATCTACAGCGTCATCAAATAAATTAACAGCAACTTCTGCAGCTGGCAGTGTAAGTAGTAATACATCATTTTCAGGTTCAAAGGGAAGAGCTACAGCATCACCTTATGTTAATTGTGGAACAAGAGAGTTAACAGGTGCAAATTTAGACTTTGTTAATTCTATTAAAGATAAGGCTGTTGAAGCATATAATGAATATGGTGTGTTACCTTCATTAACTATAGCTCAGGCAATTCTAGAGACTGGTTGGGGTAAGTCAATGATTGGAAATAATATTTTTGGAATTAAGGCTGGTAGTAATTGGAAAGGAAAAACAATAAATTGTAGTACTGGTGAACAAAATCCAGATGGCTCTAGATATACGGTAGATGCTGATTTTAGAGATTATGATTCGATAGATGATTCCATAATTGATCATGCAAAATTGTTGAATACTGATACATATAAGAAAGTAATTGAATCAAAAAATTATAAAGATGCATGTATTGCTGTTAGAGAATGTGGTTATGCTACTAGTTTGGATTATTCTAAAAATTTAATAAGTCTTGTTGAGATGTATGGTCTTGATCAATGGGATCCTAAAGATGTTTAAAGAGGAGGGAAAACATGGCAGTTTTTATGTTAGAAACAGATGCTTTAACTTCAGCATCAAGTGCAATAAGTTCACTAGCATCACAAGTTAATGAAGTTAGTAATTCAATTAATGGTTATGATACAAGTTGTGAAGATGGTTTTGACTTTGCAGGAGCGAAAAGTGTTTTGGCAAGTAATGTAGAGGCATGTTCTACAAAGATAACAAATACTGCATCAATACTTGAAAATGTTGTGTCAGCTCATACTGAGCTTCAGAGTAGTATGAAATTTGATGGTAGTGGTAATACATCAGATAGTAGTTCTAGTTCTTCATCCAGTAGTTCTAGTTCTTCATCCAGTAGTTCTAGTTCTTCGAGTGGAGTAACATCAAGTGGTAGTGTTTCAAGTGGTAGTGTTTCAAGTGGTAGTGTTTCAAGTGGAAGTAGTTCAAGTGGTAGCTATTCCGTTGGAGGATACTCTGGTGCTGCAGTTTCTGGTAGAACTGTATCAGACTTAGTTACAGAAAAAGTTAAAGATTCTAATAATGATAAGGTTAAAGAAGCTTCATCAAAGGATGAAAAAGAAACTGATAAAAATAAAGAAACGAATGATCGTGAGTTAACAGGTGTTTTAGAAGAAAAAGTTACTACTGAATTAAAAGATGTAAATTATGCTTATATTAATAGTGATAAGGTAACTGATAAATCAAAAGAAATATTTAATGATGCTACATTTAATTATGATTCTAATACAGGGTATGCTTTGGTTGATGGTAAGTATGTTATTGCATGTGATAGTTCTGTTGGTGAAGTAGGAGACATAATTAAATTTAGTCAGAAAGATGGTTCTATTGTTGAATGTGTAGTAGGTACTAATACAGTTACAGATGCATCTAAAAATGTAATTAATTTTATAGTTGATAAAGAAAGTTGGGCTAATAAAACACCTATGTCTATTTCTGAGAATTTGATAAATAATACAACAACTATTACAAATGCTGGACAATATAATGTAAAGCCATCTGGTACAGTAACTACGTTAATAAACGAAAATGCTAATACATCAAAAGATATATCTAGTTCGTCTACAACTGATGTTAAGGAGGTATAAAAATGGCAAAATTTGTGTGTGATTTTAGTCAAGTAACGTCTATAGGAGAAAAGTTATGTACTGCTGCAACAGATATTGAAACATCAATTAGTGGTTATGCTAGTCAAATTGAAAGTGATTTATCTTCTTGGTCTGGTAGTGCTAAGAGTTCTTTTCAAACTACATGTAATAGTCAGGTAGAAACTGCTAAAGCAAGTGCAGAATATATTAACAATTTAGGTGAATTTATTAAGCAAGCTTCTCAAAATATTGAATCACTTGAAGGAGAACTTGCTGCTTTGGAAATTTAGGTGTCAACTTGGTGTAATAGGTATTGTATATTATTTATACTTTATATATAATTTAATTAAAGATAGGAGGATTATTTATGTCAGGATTAAGTGTTAATACTGGAGCTATGGATGCTAATGGTAAGCAAACTGTAGCTAATGCAGAAGAATTTGCAAATGAATTATCTAGTTTAAGAAATAATATAGATGGTTTAATGAGTATTTGGAGAGGTCTTTCTGCAAATGAATTTAATAAGTCATATGAGGTTCAAGCACAAAATTTAAATGCTTTCCAACAATTATTAAATGATTTAGGTGAAGCAATTAGTAGAGGTGCTAATATTCTTAATAGAACTGAAGAAGACAATGCTAATGCTGGAGCACATTTATTTTAATAGGAGGTTAGATATTCATGAATGAATTTGAAGAGAAGGATTATGCCGGAGCAAGAAGTTATGCTGATGGCGTTCAAAAAAATGCAGATAATATTATGATGATTTTTGATGAGTTAAATAATGTTATGAGCAGTTTATATGGTTCAAACTGGGAAAGTGCTGGTGCTGAAGAAGCAAAAGCAAGATATGATGAAATTCGTCAAAATTATCAAGTATTTTATGATAAAGTAGTAGCAATGAAGACTCATATTTATAATGTAACTGCTGCAAATGAAGAAGCAGATACTACTGCCAGTCAAACAATTGCAAATATCTAAAAAGTGGGAAACCACTTTTTTTTGTATTTTTTTGTAAAGTTTTTTTTTTAAATTGTAATTAGATTGTTATCTATTATTTTTAATGATAAAATTATATTGATATAGTACGGAGGTGTTTTCTATGAATGAAAATTATAGTGTGTCTGATTATGGAATATTTGATAGTGCAGTTTCAACTACCTCAAAGGTTACTGAATCACTAAATACAAGTAAAACAACAATTACTGAGTGCAAGACTAATCTTAGTAATGAAAGTGTTTTTATGGGACCATTATGTGATGAAGCTGTAAATGGCTTTTCCAAAGTAGATGCAAGCGTTACACAAATTTTAGATAATTTTTCAAAAATTAGTTCTTATATTACTGAAACTGCTACTAATTATAAATCTGGTGATGAATCAGCATCAAATACAGTTTTAAGAATTGATTCTGGTACAATTAATACTAGTACTATTAGTAATGTTTCTACTGGTAATGAAACAAAAGATAAAGTGTATAATTATTTAGCAAGTCAGGGTTTTAACAATGCTGCTATATGTGGAATTATGGCTAATATTCAACATGAATCTAGTTTTAATACGCAAGCTTTAGGGGATGGTGGAACTTCTTATGGACTATGTCAATGGCATAATAGTAGATGGTCTAATTTAAATAATTATTGTAGTTCCAATAATCTTGATGCCTCATCTTTAGATGGTCAACTTTCATATTTAGTTCATGAATTAAAGAGTAGTTATCCAGGTGTTTATAATACTCTTCAAAATGTTCCTAATACAAAAGATGGGGCTTATCAAGCGGCTGCCAAGTGGACAACTGATTTTGAAATACCTGCTAATAAAGAGAGTGTTGCTGTTACTCGTGGTAATACTGCTCAATCTGATTACTGGGATATTTATGGTGAAGTATAAAAAAATAAGTGATTTTGTTTTATCACTTATTTTTTATGTTTTTAAGTTTATGATATGTTTTAAATGCTAAATTATATACTGTATACCAGAATTTTGAAACTACTAGGTCATATTCTCCAATTAATTCTACAACGTGGCCTCCGAAACTTTTTTTAAATAAATATAATCCGTATAATGGATTTTCTTTTCTGAAATCTCCAGTTATTCCATAGAAGTTATATCTATTATAATTTCCTTCAACAGCCATCTTTACACCTTCAAAATGAATTGTATATGCTGATTGGAATTGCATAAGTTTAGCATGACTTCCTCCATGAAGAGAAAGAACTTCATTTCCATATATTAGGAAAAGTATTCCACCTAATATTTCTTTATCACCATATTCATCTTTTAATTCTTTTATTTTTTCAAGCTGTTTTTCAAGACGTTTAATTGCTTCTTCATCTTGTTTATTACTAGAATTGTATTTTTTTTCATTCATTTTTAAAATGTTTTTTTCTTTTTTATATATTCTATCTTTTAAATTCTTTTCTATTTCTTCTTTTTCTTCTAACGTATTTTTTTCATATTTATTAAAGTCTATTTCTGCAATTAATATTTTTAAGATACCACTATCATGTAAGGCGTCCCACATTGCTTCATAATATGATAGCGGTCTATCAACAAATTCACGTCTATCACTTGTATGTTTCATTATATCTTTAAATATTGGAAGTTCGTCTCTTGTTATTTCTCTTGTTGTTATTCCACATTTTTCATTTTTTCTAAGAATTTGTCTTGTCTTTGATTCCATGTCTTTCATAACATCATCAAGAGTTCTATCCTTAGTTTCAATTACATGCATCCATCTTGGTTGAAGTGTATCTTGCATTAAGTTAAAACCAAAAAATTTGTAGCCTAAACTTTTAAGATTTTCTACAGCGTCTTTGTTATTGTAGCCATTTTTTACAATATCGCCATTATTATCATGTTCTTGATATTCAACAAATGGATCTATTTTTATAAATATTGCATTTTCTTTTTTTGCATATTTTTTTATTTCTTCTGTAAATTTTTTTAATAATTCTTTGTTATTATAATCTATTAAGAATCCTCTTGGAGAATAAAACATTTTTTTCTTTATAATTGGTAATGTTTTTGATAGTAATAATGCTCCTGCTATTATTTTTTTATTATCATCTTCAAGACCTATATAGTGAGCATCCCAGTTATTTACTTTTTTTAAATTAGCCCATTCTTCGGTTTGGTGAAATGTTATTTCAGGATTTTTGTCAGCAAATGTTTTAAATTCTTTTTTAGTTAGTTTTTTTAACTTCATTTTGTAACTCCTTCTTGCTTTTTCTTCTAATAATATTTCTATATATTGGTACTAGTTTTGTAAATACAAAATACATCAATGGATTTGTTATATAGTCCCATTCACCGACAAATTCAACATAATCTCCACCAAATTTCTTTTTAAACTCATGAAGTCCTAAACGAGGATTATCTTTAGATAAGTCTCCGATAGTACCAAATTGGTCATATGTTTTTATACCTTTTTCTTTACAATATTTTATGTGCTCAAAGTAAGTATTATAATTTGCATATGTTTCAGTTAATATGTTATGGTTTCCTGCGTATAACACCCAAGCTTTATCACCATACTCTATTATCATATGGGCATTTAGTGTTATATCATTTCCATACTCTTTTTTATAACTTTTATATTTTTGTAGTTCTTTTAATGTATTTTCTTTTTGTCTAGTTAATTCTTTAAGTTTGTTTTTAGCACTTTTACTAAGATTATCTATTGGAAGTATTGAAATTTGATTATTTGTTTCTTTTAGATTTTTATCTAGAGTTTTAATTATTTTATTTAGATGTACTTTTCCAAGAAATAGAGTCGCTTTACTATTTTTATTACCATTAAATATTTCATATAACGTTTCATAATAATCTTCATTATAAGATACAAAGTCTTTTCTATTTTCTGTTAATGTCATTAAATGATAAAATTCTTTAATATCTTCACTTGTTCCAATAGTAACTTCTGTATCTAGTTTTTGAGCTTTTGCAATTCGTTGTTTTGTAGTTTTAGAAAAGTGACTTTCAATATCTTCCATAGATTGTGTCAAATCAATTCTAAAAGTGTATCTTGGCTGCATTGTTTCAAAGTTTTTTGTAAATCCTTGATGTTTAAAGCCACATTCTTTTAAAGTATTAAATATATTTTCATAATCAGGATTTTCTTTTGTTTCTCCTAAGTAATTTGTAGATTCTTTAATAATATCTGGATCTATTTTTACAAATATTGCTTTTTTATTCTTAGCAAACTCTATAACTTTTTTAGTCATTTCTCTAACTAATTCTTTTTTCTTATAATCAACAACGAAACCTCTAGGTGCATAGAAGTAGCACATGTTCATTGGTAGGCTTTTTTCTAATAATAAAGTAGCAGCAATTATTTCATCATTTTCATTTACAAGTCCTAAATAATATGGAGTTAAGTGCTTTTTTACTTTTGCAAATTCACCCCATGATAATGATTGTAAAAAATGAGATTTAGTTTTATGATTCTTTACAAATTCATCAAATTTTTCTTTTTCTATATTTTTAAGTTTTAACATTATATTGCCTCACTTTCCTTACTATTTAGTATATCATATAAGTAAGGAAAAACCACAATATTTTAGCTATACCATGTAAAAATTATCATCTTTTTCTAAATAATTATTTACTTGTTTTTCACTTTGTTGTTTTGATAGTAATTTTTCAATTCTTTTTAGAGCTTCATTAATTTTAATTAGCTCTTCTACAATATTCATGTTCATATTATTTGGAGATGGTGGGATAAAAGGATATGAGTAATTATTCATAAAATCAACTTCTTTCTTTTTATTCTATGTATTCTATTTATTAGTGTGATAAAATATTAATGGGTGATTTTATGAGACTTAGAAATGTAAAAAACAAAGAAGAAATAATGAATAATTCTAATTACTTAGTAAAGAATTATTATGATTATAAAGGTAGATGGAGAGAATTATTTAATAATGATAATCCAATATATATAGAAATTGGTATGGGAAAGGGTAAATTTATTATAGAAAATGCTGTAATGTATCCAGATATTAATTTTATTGGAATTGAAAAATACGATAGTGTTATTGCTAAAGGATTACAAAAAATTCCAGAAGGACTTAATAATTTAGTTATGATAAGAGCAGATGCCTTAGACATAGATAATATATTTTCTAAAGAGATTGATAGAATTTATCTTAATTTTTCTGATCCTTGGCCTAAAAATAGACATCATTTGCGTAGATTGTCTAGTAGAATATTCTTAGAAAAATATGATAGTTTATTTAAAAATGACAGAATAATACATATGAGAACAGACAATAGAGATTTATTTCAATATTCACTAGTTAGCTTTAGTGAGAACGGATATATACTACATAATGTTAGTTTAGATTTACATAAAGATGATATGCCACTAATAACAACAGAATATGAAGATAGATTTTCTAGTAGAGATATGCCTATATATTATGTAGAATGTTCTAAAGAAATGTCTAAATAAGTAAATCAATATAAAAAATTTTTACATTTAAAAAAAAAATGTTATAATGTAATAAGAGTAGGTGAAATATGAAAAAGATAGTTGTTTTACTCTCTGTTGTTATGTTGTTTATGACAGGTTGTAGTGTTACAAAATTAGATAATAATAATATTTCAAAAAATATGAAAACTCTATTGTCTGAAAAATCTAATCTATATAATGTCTTTTATGGAGGTTATAAGTATTATTTACCTAAAGGAGTAGGATTTATTTCTAAGGATGATTATAATGCTGTTATAAAAGACGGTAATGGTAATAAATATTACTTTTATGTAGATGCAATTAGTTATTATCACAAAGTTGAAAATACTTATGAAATTAATAAGGAATCTCATTATTCAAAGAAGTTAGATTACAATAATAAAAATGGTTATATTCAGATAGATGAAGAAGGCTCTAAGTACTTTATTCAATTTGTTTATAATTATGCTAAGTTAGAGGCTTTAGTTGATAAGAAAGATTTAGCAAGTGTTGTTGATAATATGTGTTATATTCTAAGATCTGTTAAATTTAATGACAAAGTACTAGAAAGTTTAATTGGAGAGAATACTCTTGACTATAAAGAAGAGAATTATTCATTGTTTGATGCTAAATCGAGTAATAAAGAGACTTTCTTAGGTGTTGTTGAAAAATATGAGACAGATGATTATAAAAAGGATTTAGAAGATGAAAAGATAGACTTAAATAATTAAAGAGGTGAACTCATGGGTGTATTAGATAAAATAAAAAATGCTCTTTTTGAAGTTGAATATGTTGAAGTGGAGGAGCCACCTAAAGTTGAAAAGAAAAAGAAACCTAAAGAGGTTAAGGCAGAAGAAAGAAAACCTATTGCGAAGAGGGTAGTTTTACCTGGTAAGAGAGAAGAAAAGATAGAAGAACTTAAAGAAGAAGAATTAAAAGATGATAATTTCGAGGCCAGACCTAAGGATGAGACTATAAAAAAGACTCCTAGTGAAGATTTTAAGTACATGGATGATAATGATTTTAAGGTAGAAGATGATTATGAGAAAAATGAACCTGAAATTGTTAAAGTGATGGATAAAGAAGAAGTAAGTGATAATTATAATGAAAATACTTACTATAGAAATTCTAGAGAGGATTATACATCAAAAGAAAAGAGTTTAGATGACTATTATAATGATTCAAGAAACTATGAAGATTCTTATAAAGAAGAAGTAAAACCAAAACCATACGAGAATAAGAAAGAGAGTAAACCATATGGTATGGATAAGGCTTTTTCAGTTCCAATGTATGAATATGGTTCTTATGAGAAAAAAGATGAGAAGACTGTTTTTAAACCAAGTCCTATTATTTCACCAATTTATGGTATTTTGGATAAGAATTATAAAAAAGAAGATGTTGTTCAAAAGAAAGATGTTAGAATAACAACAAGTTATAGTAGATCAAGAGTAAGTGTTGATGATGTTAGAAATAAAGCTCTTGGTGTTGACATGCATGAAGAAATTATTAAGCAACCACAAGAAACTACTTTTGAAATTGATGATACTGAAGATGATAATTTATTAGTTGATTTAACAGATGAAAAAGGAAAGCCTGAAGTAAAAGAATTGACTATGGGTGATGCATTAGAATATTTCCAAGATTTAGGTCTTGAATATAATGTTGATTATGTTGATGCTAGTAAAAAGAATAATCAACCAAGAAGATGTAATAAAACAGAAGAAGAAAAGGATTCTAAGCCATCTATTGGAGAAGTTTTAAAAAGAGAAGTAAAGCCAAAAGCAGTTGCTGAAGAGACTGAGCAACATGCCGAGAAAGATACATTTAAATTAAATACTAAAGCTATGGATGAAGAAAATGAAAATAAGAAGACTACACCTATAATTAAAGATGAGTCAAATGCTTCAAGTAAGGACATGCAAGATGATGACGATAATTTATTCGATTTGATTGATTCTATGTATGAAGAGAAAGGAGCGTAATAATATATGGAATTTTTAAGCACTTTTTTACCTATAATATTATATATAGTAGCTATTGTTTTATTAGTAATATTAATTATCTTAGGATTAAGACTACTTAAACTTTTAGATAAAGTTGATGCATTAGTGGATAATATTGAAGAAAAAGTAAATACTTTTAATGGAGCATTGTCTGTTGTAAAGACTGCTGCTGATGGTATTGCAAGTATTTCTGATAGTGTTATTTTTGGAATTAGTTCTGCAGTATCTAAAGTATTTAATAGGTTTACAAAGAAAAAGGAGGATGATCTTTATGAGTAAAGATAAAAAATTAGGATTAGGAAAATTTGTATTAGGAGCTGCTGTTGGTGCAGGACTTGGAGTTTTATTTGCACCTAAAAAAGGTAGCGAAACAAGAGCAGATTTAAAAAATAAGTTAGATGAATTAGTTGATCAAGTTAAGAAGATTGATGTTGAAGAAGTAAAAAAAGAATTTGATATGAAAGTTAATGAGATTAGAATGGAACTTGTTGACTTGGATAAAGAAAAAGCATTAGATATTGCTAAAGAAAAGGCAGCAGATTTAAAAGAAAAAGCTCAAGAATTATATGATTTAGCTTTAGAAAAAGGAACACCTGTTTTAAAGAAAACTGCTAAAGATGTATTAGAAAACGTAATTAGAGTTTCTAAAGATACTATTAAAAAACTAGATAAAAAAGAAGAAAAAGCTAATTAATTTAGCTTTTTTACAGAGTGTTGACAAAGTTCAATACTCTTTTATTTTGTAGGATAATTGTCAAATAGTGTGTAGATACAAATAAGTGATAATTATTTATGTAGTCAATGCAGTTATGCATTGGCTTTTTTTATTTTAATTAATCCTTTACATATTATTATTCTAGCTTTAAATCTTCTAAATGATCTAAATCCAAAAGCAATTCTTTTTATTACTTTAATTAAGTTGTTGTTTCCTTCTATGTAACCATTATGATAATTAGTTGTAAATGTATTTTTTATATATGGTAAAAATTCTGATAATGTTTTAATTGCTGTTTTCATATATGAAGATATATTATTGTTTGGGTTAATTAATACTGGTTTTAGTAATTTATAATTTCTTGCTTTTAGGGAATGCAATATTTTTTGATATATAAGATAAGTTTGTTTTAATACTTCATCAATATTAATTAAATAATCAACTACATTAATAGTAGTCATTAAATTTTCAAAGCAAGTGAATCTTTTTCTAACAGAGTTATCTAAATCTTTACGGTATTTTAAAAGCAATTTCCAATATCTTTTTAATTTTCTGTAATGTTGTTTATGTTTTTTCATAATCATAATTCTTGTTTTATTAAAAGTTCTAGAAACTAATTGAATTAAATGAAATTTATCAATAACTATTTGAGCATTTGGAAACAATTTTTTAATTAAATAAACATAAGAAGAATACATATCAATAACAATATATTTAACAAGGCTTTTAGCCTTATAATTATAGTAGAAAAAGTATCTAATAAGGATATCTAGACGTCTGTCCTCAACAATATCAATCGTTTGGCCAGAAAACAATTACACATATGAAAACTCATAGTGCCATCGGCGGTTTTAACGGATTTAAATTCATTAAATAAAACTCCAAATTTATGGCAAAATTTAGGTTTATAGGATAAATAGCCTTCGAGGATTTTTTAAGTGATTTCTTTGATTTTTTTCTTATAATAACACTTTTTCTTAAAAAACACATTATTATCTTTAAGTTCTAGCATTTCTGTAATATAATTTTGATTAGACATATAAATACCTTCTTTCAATTTTGTTTGAGCACTTATATTGTATCAAGGTTTAAGTTTATATGTCTTTTATTATGAAAAAAATTGCATATAGAGTTAAACACTCTACACACACTAAAAATTATATATCCGAAAAAATCACACTTTTTAATATGCTTATTTTTATAATTGTTTGACAACTGGCTATAATTAATGCTATAAAGTAATTAGAAAATTTATTTTCAGTGGGTGAGGTGTTATATATGGAAGTTTCTAGTTTAACAGTTAAACTTATTGTTTTGTTGTTGCCTGGAATATTTGGAACGTTTTTTTATGAAAAATTAAGTTACAAAAAGCAATTTGATTTAAGAGAGTATATAGTTAGTGTTATAATTATCGGTTTTTTATCTTATTCTTTGCTAGAATTATTATATAAATTATGTAATTCGATATGCAATTGTACAAATTATAAAGTGTTATTCTTTGATTTATTATTTAATGAATCAGGAAAAGTTAAGTTATCTGAATTGTTTGATAGTACTATAATAAGTTTGTTTGTAGGAATTGTTTTTGCTTTATTTTATAATAAAGGTATATTTTATGGTTTTTTTAGAAAAATGGGAATTACTAATGAATCAGGAAAAGATGTTTGGAACCAATTATTTGATAACGATACTCGTGGTATAAATGCATATGTTTATGTTATTAATAAAAAGGAAGATATTATATACGGAGGAGAAGTTGCAGAGTATTCTCCTAATTCAAATAGACCAGAATTATTGTTAGAGAATGTTGTTGTAACTAGAGTGACAAAAAGAGATGATTTATTATATAAATTAAATAAAGTGTATTTGAGACTTACAGATGATATTGTAATTGAAATAGATAATAAAGGAGAAAAGTAATATGATAGATATAAAAAATAACAGTTATTTGAAAGATGATGATAATAATGAAGAAGTTGAAAAGAGGATAATAAACGCTTCGTATAACCCTGTTCAACCAAGTAAAACAAATGATACACCATTACCTCCTAATGGAAAATAATATATGAAGATATCTGATTTAAAAAACAAACTTGATAATGAACTTGGAAATATTTATAATGTTGTTTTAATTAATGGTGAGTGGGGAATAGGAAAATCATTTTTTTTAAAAAATTATTCTAAAGAGAAAAAATATATTTATTTATCAATGTTTGGTTTAGAAAATCTTCAAGATTTAAAACTTTCTTTTTATTATAAACTTTCTAAATTTAATACATTTACTTATAAAGTTAAAAAATTTTTTTCTGGTTTAGGCTTTAATATTTTTGGATTTGGAATTACATTTCCACAATTAGAAACAGATTTGAATAATGCACTAAAAAAAATAATTTCAAAAAAGAAAAAGTTAACTATAATTATAGATGACTTTGAAAGACATAGTGATAGTCTTACTATTAGTGATATTTTAGGCTTTATATCATTTCTTAATAGTTATGAGTGTATAAATGTGATTGTTGTTGCTGCTGAATCAAAAATATTATCTAATAGTGAAAATTTTACAACTTATATAAATTTTAAAGAAAAAATAATAGAAAAAGAATATAAAATAAATGATTATTCAAAAGATGCGGTTGAAACAATTTGCAGTGATCTTCTTGTTGATGATGATAAAGATAAGAAAATATTTATGGAAAAGTTTGAGAATCTTGAGATAAAGAATTTAAGAACATTGCAAAAAACTATAAATTTTATTAATTCATACTATCCTAGTAATTTTAAATATTCATTATTGCCATCTGAGCAAAGATTGATTTTATTTTATTATTCATTAATTGTTGTCAATGAGATAGTAGAAAGCACAAAAGTAAACTATAAACAAAAAGATAATGATTCTAAAAATGTGAAAAAGAAGGAAGAAGACCTATCATCTACAACAATAAATGAACTTGCCATATCAAAAATTTTTAATACCTTAAATAAAGAAAAGTATTTGATTGGTGATTTAGCAGAGTCTGACAAAGACATTATAAGAAGTCTAATAGGTTTATACTTATATGATGAAGCAAAGTACATAGACGAATTGAAAAAATATGTGTCTTTATATAGCAAGGAAAAAGAACAAAATGATAAAGTTAATAATGAGAAAAACATAATAAATGTTGATTTGGAAAAAGAAACAAATGATTCTAAAAAATTAAATACTGAATTAAAGAAAGATACTATTATTTCTCTTTTCTATATGTCTGAAGATGAAATAATTTCTTATGCTAAAAATTTTAAGGAAAAGTTTATTTCTAAAGTTGATGATGATATGGATATCTTTACTTTTTATAATCATATGAGTGAATTGTCTTATTATTTAGAGAAAATTCATCAGACTAATATTATTAATAGGATGGAGATTGCAAATGCAATAGATTCATATGTTAATAAGTTAAATGATTGTAATAAGATTTACGATTTAGATGATTATTTTAACAATTATAATGACGGATCATTTAATGAATATTATAGTTCATTGGTCATTGAAAAAATAAATTATAAATATTTTTCTATTCTAATTGAAAATATTAGAAAAAATTGTAAAAATTATTTACAAGTAAAAGATGATTTAGATAAGTTAAGTTACTTGTTAAATAAAAAGTTATTAATTAATAATATAATGAATGATAATATAATGAATAAGTTTTTGAAAGATGATTTGCTTTTACCTAATTTTGATTTATCTATTACGCAAGATGATTGGCGTTACTCTTATAAAATTGTTGAAATATTTTCTTCTATTGATAATACTGAATTAAAAAATAAGTTAAATGAAATGTTTAGAAAAAAATATATTATTTCAAATGATATAGGTAAGTATAGGATAGAATCATTATGTAAAAAATGTAATTTATCATATAAGTAAATTTAAAAGAATATATTTGATTTCTTTCTTAATATTATTTTATTTATTAAGTAAATAGAATAAATAAAGAAAATAATTAAAAATAGTTGATATGTTTTAAGTGTAAATATTTATATTTACACTTTTTATTATTATGTTCCGGGATAGGAACAGGACAAAACCACCCGCTATGCGGGTGAG
>ERZ827168.748-NODE-748-length-50076-cov-6.794646_pt1 | contig 50076 bp, 51 predicted proteins | sample MGYA00519868_ERZ827168 | MGnify/ENA primary metagenome ERZ827168 (study PRJEB31778, sample SAMEA3449271) | human gut metagenome | biome: human gut; feature: human-associated habitat; material: faeces | place: United Kingdom | collected 2010/2012 ...
ACCGTGATGCAATTCGCAAAAAGCTGAACATGTAATACTTAGGGTAGCCGTCCTCCTTTAGAGGACGGCTACCTTTTGTGGTTATTGACGACTTTTTATTAACGCAGTTGATGCGTGATATGCAGGAGCCGGATGCATCTAAAATCGGCTGTCCGGAGCTTGCTTCTAGGATGGTCGAGATTAAACACGGAGAGGAGATTGATTCCATGTGCCAAGAACTGCAGGAAGAAAGACTTAAAGGCATCGAAAAAGGTGTTGCAGAGACACAGCTTAAATGCGTAAAAGACGTAGTCGAAGGCTTTCATGTTTCCATCGACGAAGCTTTTGAAAAACTTCATGTTCCGGAAAAGGACCGTGATGCAATTCGCAAAAAGCTGAACATGTAATACTTAGGGTAGCCGTCCTCTTTTAGAGAGCGGCTACCTTTTGTGGTTATTGTCAGGCAAGTAATATAATATGTAATATTTGTAAAAGCCACTCCCGTATAAGAGAGCGGCTTATTCTTTTTGCAAAGTTAGTATAGTGATTAAGTACAAAAGAAAAACTCCAAATCATAAAGAAATAACTTCGGAGGGAATGATAGTATTCCTCTTTGTACGAAAGTGTGTCGAAAGGCACAAATCAAATTAGGATAGCTCTCATCCAAAAACGAGAGCAGAAAGGAGATAGCAATGGCTATCAATATGAATCATATCTTTATTGGCGGTAACATTTCGAGCGCTCCGCGCAAGAGTACCACCAAGAATGGCAAGGAGTATTTTACGTTCATGGTTGCTTCTAACCGAGGCAAGGACAAGAACGGCAAAGAAGCTGCCGATTTCATTCCTATTCGTGTCAGTGGCGCAATGTCTCCGTTTATGGAGCAGAACATTACTGTTGGTGTGCCGATTATGCTGAACGGTGATTTGGAGAATCGTTCTTACGAGAGCGATGGTAAGTCCAAGCGTTACTTCACCGTAAATGCACGAGATATCATTCCCGGCACGGGCAGTAACGTCAACCTTGTTTACCTGATGGGTAACGTTACGCGTGACCCTGAACTCCGTCAGAGTGCAGACGGTACGTCTGTTACCACGCTGGCGATTGCGGTCAATCGCTCGTATCGTGATGCGAATAACGAGTGGAAGACGGTTGCATCCTACTTCGATATCACTTGCTGGGATAAGCAGGCGGAGTTTGTGTGCCAGCACTTCCACAAGTCGAGCCCCGTCACTGTTATCGGTTCCATTCGGAGCCGCAGCTACAAGGACAAGACGACTGGTGAGAACCGTACGTCGTACGAAATCGCAGCACGAGACATCCGCTTCGTGAACAAGCGTAAGGATAGGACCGAAAACGGTAACACATCCGCACCTGCACCCGCTGCACAGCAGAATTCCTACAGCGTCCCGGAGGAAGACTTCGCGATGATTGAGGATGAAGGCGATATTCCGTTCTAATAAGACAGAGATGGGCCGAGAAGCAATCACAATGCTTCTCGGCCTTTTCTTCTGAAAGGAAGGAGCGGAATAATGTCGCAAGCACCGCTTACGAGTGAATGGTACAACAAATCCGGATGGAAAGCGTTCAATGAATTGCTTACTTATCTGGACACAAAAAATCTTGATACTGTTTATGTGGAAAATTTCGACAGTATCAAATCCGCCGTACGTAAAATTCCAAAGAAATCTTTGATTGGACTCTTTAATGAAGACAGCCCAACATGGAGACTTGAAATGGATTCGGATGGCGTTTTAGTCGCAAAGAAAAAGGTTTTTAAAGAAAGGAAAAAATAAAATGAGCAGCATTTTCTTTGATAATTATATAACCACCACCGCAGCAAGCCTTGATGGGCTTCCTGACTACATGGCCGATGGTGCTTTGGTAAAAGGCACTGTTGTAAGCAATAGCAAGTTGCATCCGTCTGTTCCCGGTATTCCGACCAATCTGGTTGCGTCTGTTGACCCTGAGTTTTTGCAGGCGCTGAATGATATCAAGCAGGGGAGAGCGGCCTTTGGCAAAAACAACAAGTTTGCTATTGCAGAAGACACCGTTATCACTTCTGTGACGAGTGATGTCTTCGTCGCGGCCTATGACTCGTCCAAGGCTAAAATCCTTGCGATGATGAATGAAAAAAGCCTTAATGGTAGCATTAAGGCTAAGTGCAAGCACCGTGTCCTCTATTTGCTTGTTATGGCATATGCGATGGATGATACCGAGTTCAACACGGCCTATACTTCTTGGAAGGCGATGACTCCGGGTACTGGCAATGATGACCAAATGAAGGGACTTGTTGCCACGATGTATGACAATCTCTATTATGGTAAGAGCACATACAGCGGGCTGACTACGGCAGCAAATAATGCTGTTGGTACGCTTAACAAGGTTAAGGCAAAGGATACCAAATATACTGCCGCTACGTTCGAGGGAAAGTTTCAGTTCTTCCCTGTATCTGGCAGCAGCATGAAAACAGGTCCGATTGTCGCAAAACGGGCGGCGGTTGCAAGCAACGATTTCAACGGTATGTACCGCGTTGTTGAGGAAAGTGAGCTGACTCCCGAAGAACGCAGCCACATCTTCCACATTGATGACCGCTTCATTGTTACGGACCAGCATCGAGATGTTTGCGCAACCATCAAGAATAGTCTTGGCGGTGCGCATCCGTTCAGTAATTATTTGCTGCGTGGCGCTCCGGGCGGTGGCAAGTCCACTTTCGTCCAGATTGTCGCAGCAGGTTTGGGTCTTCCTTATTACAGTGATGTTCTCCGTGATGACATCACGGCAGACTTTTTCAGTGGGTATTATGCCCCTGACTGTGATAAGGTTAGCAAGCACATTGGAATTGACGAGTTCCTTGCTCAGATGCCGTCTGCAGAAGATATGGCGTTTGACCCGCTTTCTGCTTATATGCAGATTACCGGAAAGGAAAATGAATCTGCTACGGCAAATGACTGTATGCTTGCTTTGATGCAGCGTGTGCAGGAGGTTTGTTCCAAGGCAGAAGGTGAAAGCAAGCAGACGCTGACTTTCGTTGAAGGTCTGGTTCCGAAACTGGTTCGCCCTTGCCTCGTCTTTTACGATGAGGTTACGGTTCCTAAGAACCCCGGCGTTATTGCTGCCTTGAATACACTGATGGATAATCAGCGCAAATTTACGTTGACTTCCGGTCGCGTCATTGAACGTCATCCCAAAACGGTTATGATGTTTGCAGGCAACTTCGATGATGTCGAAGGTTGCCGTGAGCCGAACCGCGCTTGGCAGGACCGTAATAATGAAATCATTGATGTTGACCCGCCTACGGCAGAACAGATGAAGGCAATGCTGATTGCTTCCACTGGGTATGACCCGAATGTGAATGGCAACATCAATATCGATGCATTCATTTCTATCTGGCCTCAGTTGCAGGAAATCTCTGCTGAATACTATGGCGTTTGTGGTCCGCGTGCTCTGAGCGACTGGCTGGCAAAGTCTATGGCTCTCGGCGACCCTCGCCGTGCAGCAGAAACTACCATCTTGACGAAGAGTTCTTCTGACAAGATGTGTCAGGCAGAGATGCGTGAAAAGATTGACCTTGTGTTTGCATAACACAAAGTTTAAACAGTAAAACAGGAAGGAGTAAAGGCGAATCTGCAGCAGTCGTTTGACTATGCAGATTCGCCTGTGTTTGAATATGGCAAAGAAAAAAATAAGCAAAAACAATTGGTCCCGCCAGAGTATCAGCGATAGAATCGATGAACTCGTTGATGAAATGAAAGGCGATTGGAAGAAACTCTTTATGAGCGAAACCTATGGTCTATATGTTCGTCATTATATCGATACAATGCTTGCGGGCGTATATAAGAGCCTGCAGATGCAGGGCGCACAGATTTCACAGGGACTTCTCGATGATGAGAAGAAAAAATTTGTGTTTGAACGTGTGTATGACCCCAATTCTACTACCTGTCCCACGGCTTGTACCATGTCTGATGGCAAAGGTTTCAAGATTGTCGTAAATGGTGCAGGCGAGCTTGTCAATCATGTCAGTACCGTTGAAGAGAAGAGTGCAGTTATTCTCGGTTTGGTTGTTCATGAAGTCGGACATCGACTTTTCACCGATTATAGAGTTGACCGCGCTCGTCAGATTCAGCTTTCGGCAGGTATGTTATACCCGAAACCCGATGATATGCTGAATACTCCGGAAGGTATCATCCTGCAGCATGATTTGTTGAATGAAGAATTCCGAGCAACTTTTGCGCTGATGATGAATGAACTCATCAACAGTACGGAAGATGGGTATATCGAGAACGAAATCAAGCATTTGTATCCCGGTACGGCAACGAACTACCTCAATGCTGTAAACGATGTTGCTTTTGAGACTTCTCCGACGATGACCGATATGGCAAATGAAAATGAGCCGTCTAAGGTCAATATGCTGCTTGCACAGTGGCTTTTGTACGGAAAATACGCCGATGTAAAGATTGGTGAGAAGAAAATCGAGGATTTCGACCCGGACATGGTGGAAGTATTCTACAATGGACTGGATTTGATTGATGAAACTGTCAATACTCGAAATCCTATGGAACGAACTCGCTTGAACAACGAACTCGGCATCTTGATTTCTCCTATTCTTATCGCCGAATTGGAGGAATATGACAAAAACCATCCTAAGCAGCCAAATCAGCAGAATCAGCCGCAGCAGAATGGTGGTTCTCAAGGCGCAAACCAAAACATGCAGCAGCAGATATCTCAGACGGCACAAAACTCTAATGGTGGCGTGTCTACGCAGAGTGCTCTTAATCAGAACGCGAATAACTCTTCGTCGTCTGTTACCAATCCCAACCGTCCCGGAAATACGAATCTTCAGCAGACGGTTTCCAGTGGAAGTGGTAACAATCCCACTGGAAGTAGCAATGGCAGCGGTAATGGTCAAGGCAATGGAGGCAATCAGAACACTCCTGCTCCCAATAGTTCCACTGGTCGAGGTGGACGAGGTGCTAGTGGTGGTGTAAACCAAGATGCACTTACTCGTGAACTTGATAGTATGCTGAGAAGCAATGCTTTGTCACAGGTACAAGCTGACATGGAACGAGAACGTACCAAGTCTATGCAGGATGAAGCAGAACAGATGGAAATGTCGGAAAGTGGTACGAAAGCCACTATCAAACGTGCCGCAGAAGTACCCGAATCAAACAAGAAAATGTATGATGGGTTGTCTGGCAAGGTTACGTCTGTAAGTCATCATCTTGCTCAGATTTTGCTGAAAAAGATGAAGCAATATGAAAACGATGATGCACTGGCGTGGCAGTATAGCGGAAACAAATTTGTTTCGAAGCAGTATTGCCGTGACAATCTCAAAGGATTCCAGCGTAATCTGCTTCCTCGTGAAGTTCCAAACTTGTTTGTATATGTCCTTTGTGATGAATCTGGCTCCGTAAGCGGTAAGCTCAGTGATGCAGAGGTCATGACAAGCGTTGTCTTTGAGGACTTCTGTCGAACTGTTGGTGTTCCTCTGTGTATTCAGGGATACACTTCCGGTTCAAGTGACCTTGATATTTTCTCGTATGTGGAAGAAAAGAAAATCGACGCAAACGACAAATATCGTGTTACCGGAATGAGTGCTCGTGGTGGTACTCCTACTGTGGCAGCAATCGAATACGCTTTGAACCGTATCCACAAACGTGGAGGAACCGAAAAGAAGCTCCTTCTCGTTATTACGGATGGCGGTGCTGGTGATGACGATTGGTGCGGCACAAAAACGAGAAAATTGCTTGAAAGAGCAAAGAAAGAAAAGGTCATTACTATTGCCTGCGGAATTGGTCCTGACCGTTCTCAGGTTGTCGCAGAATTTGGTGAAGACCATTATGTTGACATCGATGACCTTGATGCAATGCCTATGCGCCTTTTGGACATCATCAAAAGAAACATGGATGGCATTAAGTAAGCAAACACTCCAATCGATTAGAAGGGTAGGTGATAGTAGTGTATATGCTTACGCCCAAAAACAGCAATAATAGTAAACCTCTTATGCTGAATGTCTTTCAGGTGTGCGAAAGTACATTTGACAAGAATGGTAAAAGGCTGAAAAGAAACGATGTTTTGGCTATGCGTAATACATGTACTGTATATCGCATGGCAAAAACAAAAGGCTTTTTTAAGGTCCCGGATGTAAGCAAAGCATCCGAAATGAATGACGAACGCACTTGCTCTTTTATTATCAAGAGTATGCAGCCTTATGAGCTAAAGCGCATCTGATTTCATAGTCTATAAAGCCCCTGCTTCACGAATAGTGAGGCGGGGGCTTTACTGTTAAAAAAGCAAAGTTGGTATACTAATAGAGTACAAAAGAAAACAAAATACTATTAAGAAAACCGCTGCAAAAGGATAGCAATAGTAGATATGCGAAATATATCTTACTTTGCCGTCCTTCTTTTGTATGACCGTTAGATTTACCGAAAGGCAAAGACAAGAAAGAAAGGAATTTGACAATGAACGAAACTATTGTAGACCTGCGTGAAAATTTGAAGGTTTTGGATGATGCATCCAAGAATGCTTTTGTTGGTCGTGGTTTTACGGAAGGTTATGACCCTAGCGTATTCTGTGAGGTTATGCAGAACAATAAAACCGAACAGCGGATTATTTATGTGCCTTGTGCCAATCGTATCCGTTGGTTCCGAACCGATTATCCGGAGGGTATGGTTATCCCTGATGCGCCTACCTTTGTTGGCCGCAGAGTCGTTGTTACGGCAAAAGTTTATCTTACCCGTGCTGACTTTGTTGAGGGGCGAGTGGCAGCAATGAATAGCTGCACACGAGACATCGCCAATGAAGATACGTACATCGTCGATGCAACGGTTACTCGTGCTCAGTCTCGTGCTTTGCGCGACCTTGGGTATGACCTGCCGCGTGATGCCCACGAGATTCCCGGATGGACACCTGTTAAGGTTGTCGATGATAACGCAACAATGCCCGAAGATGCGATGGAATCTAAGGCAAGTATCCATGTCCCGATTATCGGGATTCCTCACGGAGAAAAGGAAGTTCAGCCTCCTGTTATGGTAGAGGATGAACCGCCTGTTGCAACTATCGAAACCGCACAAGTAAAGAAAGTGATTCCGGACAACCAGCCGACTGAAACGGAAGAACCTAAGAATCTCCAGACTCCGGAACCGGAAGTGAAACATCGTCGTGGTCGCAAGCCGAAGGTGATTACTCTTGTTAAGGAAGCTCCTTCTGAAAGCAAGCCCGCTGAGCAAGAGCAGCCCACGAACGTTGTTGAAACAAAAGAGCAGCCTGTGATTAAGGAGAATGCAGCTCCGACCGAATTGCCGAAAAATGATGAAGTGGCTCCTGCATCTTTCGAAGACCTTTACAAAAAGGGAATTGAAATCTTCGGTTCTGCTGATGCCGCTGCTAATTACAGCAGTAAGCAGCTTCAGCTTAAAACCGTTGGCGAACAGAGTGATACTCGTTTGAGCTACTTCGCAAAGAAGGCTCTGAGTGGTGCAGCAATGATGGACAAGAATCTTGGCCCTGCATGTGCTGTTGTCATGAAGAGTAAGAATCTCAGTATCTAACCCCAAAAATGGTAACTGCCTCCATACAAACGTGTGTGGAGGCAGTTGCTAAATAAGGAGGTACAGTTAGTGTACGATGTAAGTAATTTTACCATAGACCAAGTGCTTGCACTGGTCCAGCCACATATTAAAAGTGAGGCAAAGTCTTCTGGTGAAATGGCAGTTTACTGTCCGATTCGCCAAGACAAAACATTCGATATAAATATCGAGAAAGGATGTTTCAAGTGCTTTAAAGGCTGTGCCGGATGCCCTGTTGAGGGACGTGGATATGCTGTTCAGCTTTATATGCTGTATAATCCGAGTCTTTCCTATTTGGATGCTTGTGAAGCTATTGAAAAATCAAGGATTGGAAACACGGCTTCCAGTTATACGGTAAAGGCTAAGGCTTTTAAGAAGGTAGAAGAAGCCCCGTTAGCATCTATCCAAGAACGGGATAAAACTTATAGAGAATTTCTTAATAGTATTTCCCTTATTCAAAAGCATAAAAAGAATCTGATTGGGCGAGGATTATCCGAGGATGAAATCGGAAGATTGATGTTTCGTTCAATTCCTGCTTGCGGTGTGCGGTCTATTGCCAAAGCACTTGTTACAAAAGGCTGTACATTGGATGGAGTGCCACTGTTTGCAAAAGATTCTGGTGGCTACCGAGTTTGTTTGCCTAAAAGTTCTGGCTTTTTTATTCCTTACTTTGATAAAGAAGGTCTTATCCAGCAAATTCAGATTCGTTATGACGTAAAAATCGATGAAACGATGTCTGAAAACGAAGTATCAGAGCTTAAACAGCAACGATACCGTTGGGCAACATCTGCCGGATATCCTAACGGTTCTTCCGCTAAAAATACAGCACTGTTTTGGAGCAGACCTTTAAAAGATGAAAAGACTATCTTTATTACAGAAGGTGGTTTGAAAGCATCTGTTGCAAGTCATCTGTCTGGTGATTTGTTTGTAGCAATCCCCGGTGTAAGCTGTATTGCAACATTCAAAGACTTGCTTCAAATTTGCAAAAAAAATGGGATTCGTCTTGTCGAAGCCTTCGATATGGATGGCAAACTTCTTCCAAAAGAAGTTGAAAAAGGACAAGAAGGAAATCACATTACAGTTGAATCTTCTTCTGGTGAAACTCGAATCATAAAGCAGAGTGTCAAAGATGCTATTGCTAAAATGTACAACAGTGCCAAAGAAGAAGGGGTCGAGATGATTCCGTGGACTTGGGACCCTGAGTACAAAGGAATTGACGACTATCTGTATGCGCAATCCAAAATCGGCGGTGTCACGCACTGGGTAGACGATGTAAAGCCTGCTCATGTTATGGTTCCTATTATGACTCCGAAGAAGGTGGAAAAAGAGGATGATATTCAGATTCCGCTTCCGCCTATGCCGAAAAAAGAAGAATCGGTGTTCAAAATTATCAATATCCCATACGGAGGGTAAAAAAAATGCGCAGAGATTACTCAGATGTGACAGATTTTAATCAGTTACAAAAGGAAATCGAAAAGTGCTTCAAAAAATGGGACACTATATATCTGAAAGGAAGCAATGGAACATCTTTCGTTTCAGATGGCGTTGTCCTCAATATGCTGAGGTCAGATATTATCTGGCTTCGGAAGAAAAGAAGCAAAGCTAACAAAAATATTCCCATCGCGGGGCAAATGACTTTGTTTGGAGATGTTATACAGGAGGAACGAGAAATTCCTCCTTTGATGTCACGCAATTATATGAATCCAAATACAGTCAAAAAGAAGGAGTATTTGCTTCTTCACGCTTTTGATTAAAACGCAATGATGAAAAAATAAAAATTTAAGGAGAAAAGACAAAATGACTAATAATTCTAATATCGTCAATGCAATGGTTAAGTATCACTTTTCCGATGGTATTCACACTTTGCCTTGCAAAGTAAACAAACAGACGCATGAAGTCTTTGACATCACTGGAAAAACGCAGCTCGTAAAGGAATTAGTCGAGGATGATGATTTTTCCTTTGATAGTGACGAAGAAGCCACTCTCTTTGAGGTATACGAAGACCTAGATTATGCAGAAGTTGAGGTTGATGGAAAACTCTATCCGTTCCAGATTCTTGAAATGATTGATGAAGCACTCCAAGATGGTGGAATGAATCCTATTGAAGAGTACAGTGCCATCGAAAAAAGCGGCGATTACTGGGAAGCAGTGGATGGAATGTCGCTGACTCAGTGCATCCGTTCTTGGCGTTGGTGGGAACTAAAAAACTCCATCGAACACAACCGTACAGCAATTGCTGATTTTATCGGAGCCAATCCCGGAAGTGCTACCTATGTTAAGGTCTTGAATGGGAATACAAACCAGACCGAGATTTACGACATGCTAGACAAAGCTGAGGCTCAGATGCCAGAAGACAAATTTATGCAGTTCTTTAACAAATACGATAACCCGAATATTTGGGATATTAACTAAAACTGCGATTCCAAGTTGTTGCAGCCAAAAATCAAGGAAAGCAAAGGTTGAGTAAAGAGTATTCTTGTGCTATAATATATAAAAAGAATACTCTCCTTAACTGCTTTAAATATGAAAGAAAGGAGAGTCCTTATGAGCGAGGTTTTTACAATGGGTAGATTTAGTATTACCAAAAACGGACAAAAGAAATATTACGCTTACCCGAACATTTTCTGCGTTGATGATACAGTCGGAAAACAAATATACGAAGAAATTTCTTCTGCAAAACCGTCAACGGCAGAAAAAAAGCTCAATAAAAAGCGCATTGAAGAAAACGATGCTTACTTAAGGGCGTTGGTAAAAAAAGGTGTTAAGATTTAATGCGTTGTTTTCTCAGCCACAATACTACAGCGAACACTTAGGTGAGAAAAAAGACCACAAAGACATTATTAGAAAATTTGAACCAGCCAATGAAAACGGATATGGACTTGTAGAGTATTTACAACATTGGGCTTTTGATGATGAAGTAAATAACGATGCAAGAACATACCTTGTAAGACAAAAAGGAACGAAAGAATTAGTTGGCTACTTCACGTTAAAAGCAGGGGCAATAAACCAATATGCGTCTGAAAGCGGAAGAAAGAGTTCTATTCCCGGAATCGAACTTGTGAATTTTGCAGTAAATGGAGCATATAAGAAAAAGCATCCTGAAATTTATGGCGTTGGAAGAAGAATTTTATACACAGAGATTATGGCTCGCGCACAAGCTGTACAGGCATTCATTGGCGCAAAAATTCTTTATGTACCAGCTTCTTTAATTCTGAATGCAAATAAAAAACTATAAATAGGAAAGTTTAAAGTAAACCCAAAGCGTTACAGCGAATATTGGTTATCAGCCCTCATCTGTCGTAGCAGACAGGTGAAGGCTGATTTTTTATATAAAATAAAAAAATGTTAGAAGTGGAAAAAGTAAGTAAAGTATAAATGTTTTAAGAGACAATTATTTGCGTCAGCAATTCAGATTAAGAAAAACCTATAAAGAAGGAGGTGTCTGCCAAGACCGCTTATCTTATAGTCTGAATGAAAGCACAAGTGTATTGCTTTTAGAATATCTCTCATAAGCGCGTCATTATTCTAGGATGACACATAATTGGACTGTTCGCTGAATACATATTCGGCTAGAACGCAATTAGAGCTTAAATAAATCACGGGCACTAGAAACGACCTATGATTTAGCGCTTTATTTGCGCACCATCCGCGCATCCCCTTGTTTTGAGAGAACGCAAGGAAAAAAGGCTACCCTGCCTGCTACATATTGCAACTTGTTGCGATTGTGGCGCACGGTAGATGAAAATGCATGGAAGTTGGTTTGGCTAAACCAATGGACTGCATTGGAATCGGGCGGGAATAAAGTATAACGAGGTTAGCCACTTGTTATATGTACGATTTCCGCTTTCTATTGACCTTTTGTGAGTCGGTCAACTCACAAAAGGTCTTTTTTTATTTATTGAGATTGTTGGTAAAGTATAAGAAAACAAAGGAGAATAAAACATGAAAAAACTTTTTAAAGAAATGGAATTGCCAATAGCGATATTTGCTATGACAATTATTATTTTTAGATTTGTATTTTGCATCTTATATATACCAACAACAAGTATGGAAAATACAATTCTTAAAGACACATCAGCGGTATCATACAAATTGTATGGAGAAAATAAGCATATCAAACGAGGAGACATTGTTGTTTTTAGTTTGCTTGGCGAAGATGATACTTGCAGCACTGCTACGAGTCATGCCTATTATATAAAGCGTGTCGTTGGAGTTGGTGGCGATACGATAGAAATTAAATCCGGAAAAACCTATATAAATGGTGAATACTATGACGAAACGAAATGGTTAAAAGAAGAACCCGATACCAGCGTAAATGCAGGTCCTTTTACTGTTCCAGATAATTGTTTCTTTATGATGGGAGACAACCGCAATCATTCCAATGATTCTCGTTTTTGGAAGAATCCTTATGTTCAAAGTAGTCAGATAATAGCAAAATATTTATTTACAACTTGATTTTGTAAATATACATATTGACAAAGTATACGTTACATTGTATAATTGCTATAGTCAAATTCAAATATCCCTCATTTTTGGAGCGGCACCAAAAATTGACAATTCAGTAGCAGGTATTCGTTAAGGTCATTCGGAAAAAGCGTTTATTGGTTACGTGATACGACTCTAAGCAGTGAGTTGTGCGGGTTGGCAGTTTGAAAGAGACAAAGTTCCGATTCTGAGGGGGTCTTCAACACCCCACAATGTTGAAGGTTAAGAAATTGGCGGGGGCATTCCCCCCCGCAAGGGGGGAGCTCTGGCCGAGGCAATCGGCTGGGACTCCTCCCTTTTATTTTTTTTGCCTTTTTTCGGAAAAAGTAAGTATAGTAACTAAGTAAAATAGAAAAACACAAGCTACATAAAGAAAATAACACAGAAGTTACTAACCATTTTTCTGTGGGAAAGGAATTACAATGCAAATTGGAACTCAGCGACAAATCCCGTTAGCAAAAGCAGAAGACTACTTCGTTCATCCGCAGGAAAACACAAACGTGTTTAATGCAATGATATTTGAACCTAAAGGAAATAACTACATTTGTATCGGTGCAGGAAAGCTATACGCAAAGCCAAGTGCTGCTACTGATGATATTATAAATAAGCTTATTTATGGATGTGACCATATTGATATCATTCAGTCGAATGTACCGGATGAGGTTTGGTGCGCATTTAGAGATAAAAAAGTACTCGTGGCAGAATACATTCGCTTCAAGAAGAAAAACATCATGAAATTCTTTGAGAAAAGCGAATCTACTTTAATCTTGTAAATATAGAGCGGCAAGCAAAATTTAATGCTTGCCGCTCTGTGTTTATATAAAAAACAAATGACAAAAGGAGAAAAAAATGGACAGTGAATGGAAAAAAATTCAAGACCGCATGGAAGCAGCATGGAATATGCGCACAACCCCTAAAACCAAGCGTCCTAAAACCGGTGATATCATTAGCAGCGCACATTCCCTCGATTGGAATAAAAAGAAGGTGCGGCAGCTTCAGCAGCAATGGAACGATGAAGTAACAAAACTTGTGTCTGACCGCAACGAAGCTATTTCGGATGTCATGGTTGATATCCTCACGCTCATCCGAATGGATATAAAAAGTGCATCTTCTGTCCTTATCAGTCATGATGCAGCGAAAATGCTTTGGGAAAAGGCGTATGAACGCGGTCACTCAAATGGCTTTAACGAGGTTTATTATGCTATTGAGGACTACGAAGAAGTTGTCATCGAAGCTTTGAAAGGAGTAGACCACCAATTTTCGTAAGAAATCCAACCCAAAATAAGAAATACCCAAAATCAGAAAGGAACTAATAAAATGCAGGAAGTTTATTATGTTATTGCAAATCAGAATATGGAATATTTTTCATATGATAATTGGACGGGCGGTTATCCCTATTTTGGAAAATATGTAGAAAGTGCTGAACACTTTTGTTCCGAAGAAAAGGCAAATGAGTTTTTGAAAGATAGCAAGTACACGAAAATGTTTTCGGATACTTTTAAGGATTGCTTCGTCCGAAAAGTTACCACCATTCAAAATGTCGAAACGGTGTAAAGGAGAAACTATATGACGTTGAAAGAGTATCTGGATGACAATAATGTTACTCTGTGGAGAAATCGCAGCTATCCGTATCTACCTGAAAGAACAGATTCCCTCGTACTCTTTGATACTGCAAAAGGGTTGGAAAATATCACTGGAAAGATGGTATGGATTTGTGACTACCGAGTAAACAAAGACCCTAAAAAAAACCTATTCGTAACATTCCACCGATGCCAGCAGTTGTGACAGATGCAAAAGAAACACGAAAGGATATTTACTGTTCTCCTGTTTATTTTAGACAAGTGAAAAACGGTAAAATCTATTCGAATGTCATTGTGCCGTTTGACAACACAGGTTGTCGAATGAATCCGGGAACATCGGTGAACATCTTTTATACGGTTGAAGACTGTATAAAGTGTTACAAAGAACAGGTCCGTCAGGCAACGGAGACTTATCGAAATGAACTTGAACGTATGACAACCGACTTCACAACACGAATTGATAGCTTGGAAAAATCGTTGATTCCTTATGCTGATTACAGAGTCACGGAAAGTACCGTTACGGTTAAAATCCGTGTATGGAATGATGTAGAGAAACCGTTTGATTTCGCTTATAGTGCCAAAATGTTTCCGAACAAAGACGAAATCAAACAGCTTAAGAAGCATTCCATTGAAACAATGCTAAACGACATCCGAACAAACGCATGGTTTAAAGCCAAATTTGAAAGTCGCTCTAAAGTATCTGGCTTCATGGAAGTATTTGTTGATGGAATGTATGATACCAATGAAAAAGAGATTATTTCGGAAACTGTCTAAGAGGTGAAAATGTGAATAACAATATCTTTAAGGAAAAAATCGGTATTACAGAAACCAAAGCAAGAGAAATTGCTGTAAACTTTATTTCCGACCATAATCCTACTCATTGGGATGGCAGCGGGGAAGTGGTAGCACCAGTTAATCTCAATGTATATCAAGTTATCGTTGACGATATGTATGATGGGTGTACCATTGAAATTCAAATGTACAAAGAAGAAACAGCACACGGTTATGTTGCTTCTGTTCGACTGTACGAAGGCGGATTTTGGACCGGACATGGACAAGGTGATTTTGATAAATCAGCGGTTTGCTACAATCCCGGTTCCGTATCTGCACTCAGCAAAGCAATCATGCGTATTTGCATGACATACGAAAACTTAACAAATTTCCATAAGATTTTTGTTGAGAGCCTTTCCGTAAGTCAGAAACGACTTAAAGAAATCAAGAAATATACCGATGGAGTCAAAAAGCAAGAAGATATTGAATCCGAATCGGTAATATTTGCAGATGGTATGCACATGGATGTGAGTTGTCTGCCACGTGAAAATGGTCCGTCTTGGTGTGAAGCCGCCATCTATCGCAATGACGAAGATATTGTGACATCCGAACCGCAAACAGAGTTCTGCGGTCATTGGGTTTGCCAAACGCCGAATGCAACGTATCATTTATATGTAAATACAAAATACTAAAGAAGTGCCTCGCGGAGACAACAAATGCCTTCGTGGGGCACTTCTTTTTTTGCTTTTCAAAGTTAGTATAGTGATAAAGTACAAAAGAAAAAAAGCTGAAAATCAAGAAAATAATCTAAGAGGGCATCAAATTACATGCAAGAAAAATCTTACTTGTAAAATGTGGCCCTTCTTTTCTTCTTTTGTATAAAATAACCACCCTAAAGGGTGGAAACAATTTAAGGAGGGCATAAAATGCTCAGTAATGAAACTATCCGTGAGGAATTTGATTCCTTGACCACCCGCTTTGGTAGTGACTTGATGAAAGCTGCCATTGCCCAGCAGTTGGAAACAGACGACGGGGTAAGTGACTCCGACGAACTTATCGAAGCTGTTGACGAAAACGCACTGGAAGATTTCGTTGATTCGGAATTTTTCCCTCTTCGTGAAGAGCTTTCCGATGAATTCGGTTATGACGAGGTGGATGATTTTCTCCTCGACTATATCGGGAAAATCGCAGATACTCCGGCGAGTGAGCCGATTGGTTGCGCAACAACCGTTACGCACGCGGCAGCAATCTCGACTGCACCTGTTGCTGCTCCGGTACAGCAGGCAGCATCTGTAAACACCACCCCTATCGCAGCAACGCCTGCTCCACAGCAAAACGCACAGAACCAGAATGCTCAGCCTGTTTCTGCACCTATCGCACCTGCTGTACCTGCCGCACCTACCTATACGAACTTTGTTCCTGATAAGTGGGAGGCTGGTTTCAAAAACTGGTCTGATTTTGTGCAGGCACTGGATGATGTGGCAGCGACCGAAAGTGTTTGGACACATGACGAAGATATGTTGGCATCCTGCGCTGGCATTGACCCTGTTCAGCCGAACATCAAGATTGTACCGATTGACAATTCTCCGATTCAGGCGGCGGCAATGGCACAGAAGATGAAAGTTACTGTTCCTGAAGCTGTCCTTAACACGATGAAGGATGAAGGTGGTACGGGTCTTGCAATGAAGATGGAAAACGGGCGGATTGTTCCTATCGGCTGGTCTGCCATCGATGGTCTTGCTGCACGTGCTGGTTTCACATCTGACGGTTTTACTCGTCACTGGGATAAGAGCGCCGATGTTGCAGCAAACGAGTTGAATGGTCAGCTTGCAAACGGTAGTGGTGGTGTCACCATTATCGAAAACTGCCATAAGATTCGTGCCGTGAACTCTGCGCGATTTGCGTACGGCAAGATTTCCGACATTGCACGGATGTTTGAGGCGTTTTGGAAGAAAAATTATCCAAACGCAACTGTACAGCATCTGTATACCAGCCACACGGCAACTACGTGGGAACTGAATTTGGAGCAGTACAAGAGCCAGATTTTTGGTGGCTTCAATGGCCTCATGCAGAGTGGGTACTATCCCATTTTGATGTTCTCTACGAGCAACACGGCAAACAGTGCGTTCCGTGTCACTCCGGCACTTGCACAGACGGGCAGCAATCTTGCTATCCCGATGTGTGAAAACGATAGGGGCATCCGCATAACTCACATTGGTAAGGGTAACTTTACCGAACGTGTAAACGGTCTGATGGATAAAATCCGAGCAGCATACATGGAAACTGAAACCATGATGAACAATGCAGCTTCGAAGATTGTTGACCTTCAGAAAATTACGGTGAACAATGCCTACAATGCTCTGCTTCGTGAGCTTGATGAACTCAACTTCCCGAAAAAGCAGGGGCATGAAGCAGCAGAAAACTTCAAGAACGGGTTTGGTTCTGGTCCGGCGAGTGCGTTTGACTGCTTTATTGCAGTTGCGAACGCCTACTCGTTCGTGGCACGCGACTATCCCGGCAACACGAAGCAGCAGTTTGCTGTTGCACTGCTTGTTGGTCGTGCAGCATCTGCTCAGTGGGAGTATTACGGTAATATTCCCGGAGATTATCAGGGATACTAATTCATCCATAGTTCTCTGATGTAAACCAAAGCAGCGGATGGTAATAACTGTCCGCTGCTTTATTTTTAAGGAGTGTGTACAAATATGTCTATCAATCCTAATGTTGAAAAAGAACTCATAAACATCGAAACCATCGTCAACAACAATGATGCAGTACGTGCAAGCCTTGCATCTATTCTGTTGCTCGCACCTATCGGAACTGGTACACGAGGCAATGCCGCTCTTATCTGTTCCGTTGCAGAAAACGACTTCAACAAGGCACATATGATTGTGACCACGAAGTTGAAACCTGTTTTCCTTCGCTATGGCAAAAAGACAACGATTGAAACGGCTTGCGAGCGTTATAATCTGGAAATTGCCAGTCCTGTCATTGAAGACATGATGACAACTTCCAGCTTCGATGGTTCTGATAAGGGTGAGCAGTCGCATAGCCCTAACATCATGTATCATCTGGACAACCTCAACTGTGAGTTCGGTCTTACTCTACGTGATGAAGTGCTGGATGCGGCAACCGATGAAGCAAAGGCTTTCTTTGACAATCTTGACTACGACCCGCTTCGTGTGGTTGATGGTGCAGATTTGTCTGAGGATGAATGGCATGAACGCCGCAAGATTTGTATTGGTGCTTCTGAAGTTTCTGCAATTCTTGGTAGTAGTCCGTTTACCAACAACGTGGACTTGTGGCATCAGAAACTTGGAGACGAGTTTGTTGTCGATGACCCGGAAGAGGAAAAGCGCCATAAAGAACTGATTTTCGAGTGGGGCCATATTTGCGAAACGTACCTGCGTACGTTGATTGCAAGTATCCCTATGTTCGAAGGATGTAAGGTCTTTGTGGAAACGGAAGTTTTCAGCAATGAGAAGTATCCGTTCTTGACATGCAACCTTGACGCAATGCTTCTTTGGCCTGATGGTCACTGGTCCATCTTGGAGTTTAAGGCTCCGAGTGAACATACTGTCAAGCATTACAAAGACGGTGCAATCCCGGAATACTATCAGCAGCAGATGCAGGAGCAGATGTTCCTGACGAATGTTGATGATGCTTACCTTGTTGCACTGTTTGGACGTGATACATACACGGTAAGTCACTTGGTTCGTGACCTTGACGTTCAGATGGAAATTGTACAAGAATGTGCAGATTTCTGGAACGGTAATGTTATGGCTCAGATTGAACCTGAACCGAATGGCAGTGGTGAGGCACTTATCAAAACCATCCGCCACTATAAGGGCAAGGGCAATCCGAGTGCTCCTCCGATTACTTTGGGTGAAGCACAGTGTGCTCAAAGCTTAAAAGAAGCAGAAGAGTACAAGCGTCAAATGACGGAGTTATCTGCTAAGAGCAAGGAAATCGAAAAGAAGTATAAGGATGCTATTGCTCCTATTCTGTATCAGATGGGTGCTGCAACCTATGCGACTTGCGAAGATACCACGAACGGACGGCGTTACGTTATCAAGTACACTGAAACGCCTGATTCTCCGAAGTTGAAAAAAGCTGACCTCGAAAAGCTAAAACGTGAACAGCCCGATACGTATAGCAGAGTTGCTCCGTATCTGAGTTATTCCGGTGGTGGTCGTCGAGTACGCTTGGAAAGCGAAATCATTTGATTTGACTTTTAGAGGAAAATAAAATGGCTGTATTTGAAAAAGGAACAGAAACTGGGTACGAAGACGAAAGCGGAAAAAAGCTTCATGTCGGAGACTTGGTTGAATTCTGCGGAACGTTGGGTGAGGTTGCTTTTGAGTGCGGTGCTCTTGGCATTGCTTTCACTTCAGACAATGTCCCGTGGGACGTATTACTCGAATTAGTACAACTCACTCATCCAATGTTCCTTTACAATGATAACTTTATTAGTTTCTGGGAGATTCTTTGGAATGTGAGTGACGAACTGGATACAGTACAGATACCATATGTACGTGTGTAAAGGAAATCAAAGATAATACCTACTTGGTAGAAAGGTTAACATGAGAAAAGTCCACATCTATGTGGCGTGTCCTTGTGATAAACGAAGCATCTATGCAAACGAGCTTGAAATTATGCTTGCTATGCATGGGATTCGTGCTATTGCAATCACGCATGATACCGTGGATTTTGATTGGGAGATGGAAAATAGAATTCCTTTAAATGGCCTTGTTGCATCGTGCGAGATTCTCGTATGTATGGATGGACATTTTGAGGAAGAGAAAGAGGCTAAGCTGCACAATGTTCCGGTATTTCATATCGGTTCCAAGGACTCCACTTCGGTGGAGTTCCTTGCTTGTGCAGAATATTGCAAAAAACTCATTCAAAATCCCGAATTATAAAATAGGGGAGTAAAACCAAATGCAGTTGGGAGATAAGGTTGCCACATACGCAACCTCTATAAAAAAAATCTTTGAAAAAGGGGATTGGAAAGTCTACCTGTTCAAAGTTAAAGATAAAGATAAACTTCCGCAAGGGTTCGAAAAATGTGAGAAATTTTTTGCATCAGGAGTTTTCCCGACTGTTTATGACGGGCAAACTTTCGAACTCATTGGAAATTGGAAACGAAACAAAAATGATGATTTGGAGTTGGCTGTCAAATGCGCAATTCCTTCGTTACCTACCACTCGTGAAGATGCATTAGTCTTTGTAAAAAATGCAGTCAAGGGTATTGGTCCTAAATTTGCAAAGCAAATTGTTGATTGGTGTAATGGTGACATTGAAAAGGTGTCTGCTGACCCTGTTGCTTGTACCGCATCAATTAAAAACTTGTCTGAACGACGTGTCCGATTGCTTGCTGCAAAAATTGATGAAGCATCGGCTACTGCAGCTTTGACGAGACTTCTTAAAAAGATGGTAGAGCCGCAAGTAATTCGAAAACTCGTAAAGGCTTATGGTGCGCAGGCATATAAAAAGGTTACAGAAACTCCTTATGATACCGTAAAGGTAATTGGATTTTCTGCCGCTGATAAAATTGCACTTGCACTTGATTATAAGCCGATGCGTGAAGACCGTATTGAGGCAGCAATTCTAAGTTCTATCAATGAACTTCGCAGTAAAAATTGTTCTATTGTTGTTCCAAAAGCTGCGCAAAATACTCTTATGATGCGTATGCTTACGGAAAATCTGATTCATGTTGATGGCAAAACTCAGAATATCGACCAAAAGGCGATTGACGATGCTATCTATAAAATGAAACAGGATAGAACTATTGCAGGTACAAAGGGACCAAATGGTTTCATGTATTTGCGTGAAGACTTTGATATGGAAAAGCATCTAACCAAAACAATCATTGAACTTGGTAAAATCAAGCCTAATGATACAGAAGCCGCCAATTTCTGTGCAGCTTTTGAAGAGTGGAAATCTGAGCATTCTGATATTCATCTTCATGAAAATCAGGCGGCAGCAGTATTTGCAGCATCGAATCCATTCTCTGTTGTAACTGGTGGACCCGGTACTGGCAAAACAACAGTGCTTAAAGCTATCATGGAAACCTATGAAAAGGTATATCCGGACAATCCCATTACGCTTATGGCTCCAACAGGTCTTGCCGCAAAACGCATGACTGAAAGTTGTGAACGTCCGGCACGTACAATTCATAAGGCGCTTGGACTTGTTCCGGCAGATACTTCTTCTGGATTTGCAGTTCCAGATGACGAGCAAAAGCTTCCCGGAGGTTTGATTATTGTAGACGAATTCTCTATGGTTGGCATCCATCTTACGAATTTCCTTCTTAGTTCTATCGAGTTCAAAGAGGGGACACATGTTGTATTCGTTGGAGATGTTGACCAGTTGCCGTCCGTCAGTCCGGGTGTAACGCTTCGTGACCTCATTGAGTGTGGTAAAGTACATGTTACTCGCCTCACTCAGAACTTCCGTCAGGCATCCGGCAGTAATATTGCCGATGTTGCGGTTAAGGTCAACACTGGTAATCGCCGAGATATTGTTTTCGGCAATGATTGCATCTTCACTGAGGTTCCCGAAGCAAAGATTGCGGAAACCATCATTGCAGAATTCAAAAAAAGCGTTGAAGAATTTGGTTTTGACAATACATATGTCATTACTCCTACCCATAAAAGTGAAACTGATGCGCTTTCTTCTAATTCTCTAAACAAGGTTCTGCAGGATGTAATGAATCCTCACAATGCGCAAACGCCAGAAGTAAAAGTTGGTTCTTGGATTTTTCGTGTTGGTGATAGAGTCATCAATAAGAAAAACTCTGAGAAAGTTATCAATGGAGACATTGGTAAAATCGTCGGTTTGATTCCGGAAGATGTTGGAGTGACTTTGAAAGTTGACTTCAACGGCGAAATCGTAGAATTTCCGACTGAAAAATTAAAGAACTTGGAGCTTGCTTACGCAATTACAGTTCATTCTTCACAGGGCTGCGAATTCAAATCCGTAATCATGCCGATTAGCTACTCTCACAGGTTCATGCTTACAAGAAACCTTGTATATACTGCTATTACTCGTGCAAAAAAGAAAATGCACCTGATTGGTAATATGGCATCGATGCTTGCAAGTGTAGAAAATACGAAAACCGGAGCACAAAGTGACTTGCTTTGTGCAAGACTTATGGCTTCTTAACCATTAAAAAGCGACTTCTGCTGGTGTTTTATACATCAGTGGAGGTCGCTTTTTTTGTTTGTAAAGCATATTTTTATGATAAAATTGTCTCCTTGCGGAAAATTGTGGATAGATGGGGTTGCGTACCTATATATAGTGTGGTATTATTTAGGCAAGAAAATAAGCAACAATAAATGTTAGGAGAACAATTATGACGAGGAAAGAATTTGAAAAAAAATATGGAGATGCAATTGGTGAATGGAAATGCAAAAAAAATTTAATTAGTAAACGTGACTACAGCAACGAAGGATTTGATGCAGGATACTTAAATGCTGTTCCAAGTGATGAGTTGTTGCAAAACGAAGACTTTATGCGAGGATATGACGATGGATATGTAGCACGTTATTACAATTAACTAAACGCGTATGTAAACATTTAGCAGTATCTTTACTGGTGTGTTAACCACATTGGCATTGGTGTAGATACTGCTATTTTATTTATTTTAAACTTTGCGGAAAATTGTGGATAGATGTGATTGCGTACCTATATATAGTGTGGTATTATTTAGGCGAGAAAACAAACAACAATAAATGTGAGGAAAACAATTATGACGCGGGAAGAATTTGAGGATAAGTATAATTTAGCGATTGGAAAATGGGAATGCAATAAAGACTTGACCTATGATACCGATTTTGCTGATGAGGGATGGGCAGCAGGGTATGCCGGATGTATTCCTGATGATGAACTATTGGAAAACGAAGCTTTCATGGATGGTTACGATTGTGGTTATACAACACGCTTTTATTAAGTAAAGTTTTTAGAGTCGATATTTGTACATTTACATAGCAGTCACTTCAATTTGTGGAGTGACTGCTGTTTTTATTATCTAAATTGTTAAAAAAAATAAAACACAAAAATAAAGTAACCAAAACAGTAAAATTAAATAGCCAATAAAAGCGCCTGTATAGTAGGTAAACTGATATTGATGAAGAAAAGTGATTCGAAAGAATCCGATAATCAATAGGAGGCTATCCGTATGAAAAATCTTGTACAAAAAAAGGTTACGCTTATGCAAATTGCAGTAATTGCACTTTGCTACATCATGATGGTTTTCTCAGTGGCAACTGCTGTGAAAAGCACTAACGGTAACAACGCTATTCTTGGAGTGACTTCTGTAACTGCTTTTGCAGATGATAAGGGTACTACGTCTGGTGATTCAAACAGTCTTGGTGAAGGCGATAAAGGTGCGTTTGATGGACTGTCTACTAGCGTTGTAGATATTATCAATCAAGCAAAACGAACAGTTATGAGTTTTGCAGTTCCACTTGGAGGATTGGCAATTACTGTCGCAATCGTCATTAAATACCTTCCCGGTGTAGACCCAAGGACAAAGGGAATGGCGGGAAATGTCATCTGGGGTGTTATTGGAGGACTTTTCCTCTTGGCGGGACTTGATAAGATTCTGGATGTTGTTGTATCTTTAGGAGGCAACATTAAGTAATAATTGATACTTGTGATTTTGTGCTTTGAAAAAGATATTTGATACGCAGTAAAGAAGGCCGCACCATTTATCATGGCGCGGCCTTCTTTGATTTTGAAAGGAGTAAATATGGAGTGGCTAGGAAATCTATTTAAAGGAGTAACAAATGCTGTAACAGGAGGAATAAGTTCGCTGGTTTCATCTGTTTTACAGCTTTTAATCGAAATAATTTCAACACTTTTAGTCCAACTTTTTACAGGTATTTGTAGTCTTTATATAAATGCTATGGCATCATTAAATTCAGAAACAATTGAAACATGGCTTGGAACGGCAGCTTCTGATGATATGCAAAATACAATAAGAGGTATTGCATTAGCATTATGTGGATTGTTTGCAACATGGGAAATTGTAAAATGTTTTTACTGCTACATATCTGGTGAACAGCCACAATCAAAACCAACAACTATTCTAATAAAATTGTTAGTATTCGGAACATTAAGTGTTACTGGAATAACATTATCAAAAACGTTGTTTGATGTAGGAATTGATATGTTCAAATCTCTGTATACTGTGACCTTTGAATCCGAAGGTTGGTGGGTAAATGGGGACTCTTTTTCAGGCGACACTATAAGTGGAAACTTCTTACTTAATTCATTATGGGGCTCTGATAGTGGCGGTAGTGTTGGAAGCAAAATAGCAAATGTTTTTGTGAACGGAGGAACAGAACTCAATTCTTCACTTGTAAATACAATCATAGGAGCTGCACTTATAATTTTTGCATTTATCAATATGTTTAAATTTTTGATAAATATGTTTGAAAAATTTGCGGCTATGATTGTTTATATGTACATGGCACCAATTGCACTTTCGTGTGGAGTAAGCACGACGTGGAAAGGCGTTGCATCGGCTTGGTTTAAGAATTTCATGTCACAAATAGTGATGTGGTGTATTGATGTATGGGTTCTGTATGCTGGACTTAATATGATGGCTACCGGAGTTGGAACACTTGGCAGTACTTATGTTTTGTGGTCTGCAATATGTGCTGGCTATATGAAGATAGCATTGCATCTTGATGAAGTATTAAAATCAGTTGGACTTTCGGTAACAAAAACAAGTGGAAATATGCTTGATGATGTTCTTGGTGTTGCTGGCGGCGTTGTTTCCGGTGTTGGTGCCATTATGACTGGCGGTACAACGGCTGGAATTCAAAAAGCATTAAGTGGTGCAAGTACCGCAATGAAGGCTGCAAAAACAGCAGGTGGAGGATTAAAATATGCTGGAGCAGCACTAAAATCTGCTGCTGGAATTGGAATAGGAGTTCTATCCGATACAGTTAGTAATGTTGGTACATTTGCTGGTGCATGGGAGCGTGGAATTCGTGCTCCGGGACGGGCTGCAAGTGAACTTCCGGCAACTATACAAAACGTGAAAAATAATTACAGTAATCACAAATCGGAAGCAAGAGAAGAACGCAATAAAAATGACGCAATGAAACAAGTTCTTGAAACGGGAGAAGACGTAAATGAAGCGTCAAGGGAAAACGGAAATACTGCGGCTGCATGCTCACAACACAACAAAGCGTTAAAGAGATTAGATACTCTTAATGGTAATGATGTGCTTAACCGTACATTTGATAATCCTAATGTACGTAACGCTGTCGCAGGTAATAGTTTAAAGAATCCAACAATATCAAATGTTGAACCTGTAACAATCACAAATAAAAACGGTAAACAAATTGATGGCTTTAAGGTAACAGCTCGCGGTGAGACGGCTAATGGTATGACTGGTGTGAAAACAGCGTTTGTAACGCAATCAGCAAATGATTTGAAATATTATCATGATAAATCAGTATCGCCGATTGAAGCAAGCGTAAAATGTGGCAATAAGGAATATGACGTTTCTGTTATATCGGGCGATGATTTGATGAATGTAAATGACGGCTGGATTGCTTCGGATACAGATGAAGGAGCGGCTTTTAAGATAGGTGATAGCGGAGAAGCTTATGTTCAAGTCGGAAATGAGACTTCAATGCTTACTAACGATGACGAAGGTAATGTTTACGAAACAAAAGGTATGATGGATAGTAAATCCGGAAACTTTATACCGGGAGAAAAAAATACATCTGGGAAGTTTGTTCCAAACTATAAACAAAAAGCAGAAATTATCAATAAGGATAATCAAGTAAGTAAAGGCACGTCAATGGAAGATATTGTAACGACAAAAATTTCTGGTGGATTTAACACTACAACAAAACAACAGAATAAGAAGGCAAATCGTAAATAAGATAAATAAAATAACAAGAGGCATGTATCATTTTGATATGTGCTTCTTTGTCATCACAGAAAGATACCTCTGCGCGGTTGATGACAGGCAACTACTTAAATGAGTAGGCAAAAGGCTTTCATATATACTATATTTATCTATTACAAATGAGGATAGAAAAATGCTCACTTTGTTTATAACCATTATTTTTGCGGTATGTATGCCGGGAAGTGTATCTACTTATACAAATGAAGCAAAAGGAGAAGTTGTTTCCCCACACAATATAAGTGGAGAAGCAATAGAAGAAAACAACACGAGAAATTTAAATGAAGAAGACCAGTGGTATGTAGAAGTAAAAAACAAATTAGACCTTGGAGAAGCATTTAAAAAATTTGCCAGTTCTGTTATGGCATTTTTTACAGGAAATAAGTCATCTGATGAAGAAGATGACAATGATGGATTGACCTATTCAATTGATACTGTAACTGACGAATGGGACAATGCAAATGAACGAGACGGATTTAAGGAATTTCTAAATGCAAGTGACTCGGTTACAAAGCTTGGCAAAAAGGCTTTTGATAAAGGAATGGAAAAAACCATAAAAACTGCAGAAAAAAGAGCAAAAAAGATAAAAGCTTCAAGCGATGATAGTAATCAACTTGTAGATAGTTACTTTAAAAAAACATCACCTAATTACATATTATGGGATGCTAGTGAATCTTATTGGCCTAATTGGGAAGCAAATTATCAAGGGCAAACAGGTTCGGATGGAGTACCTCAATACCATATGGGAACTTATGATTATGGTAGTGATAGCACAAAATATTATGTAAATGAAGGTATTGCATGGAGAGAATATACTGGTGATGATAAAAGTACAATAATTGCAACACCAACCGTAGAGCATGACGAAGAAAAAGAAAGCGAAGTTTATCAACAGTTAATTGTTAAAACAATGGTTGCTCAATCATGCGCTCAATGGACAATCGTTGACGATGATAGTGATGCCACATCTGATAGTAATAGTGATAGTGAAGAAACAAGTAGTAGTGATGAATCTTCTACATCGGATAGCTATAAAATGATTCAAGGACAAGAAGGTGTCATGATTGACTACGGAGATTCTGATGTTAGCGAAGAGGAAAGCAAAACATCCGAATATCAGTTAACACGACTGATTTCCGAATTATGTGCAAAAGGAATAAAAGAAAGTGAACTTGGCACGACTGATGAAGCCGATAGTATTTTTAAACTAAATGTAGAAACTAATGTATCAGAAGAAAAAATAGCATTAGGAACCAGAAATATTTACACAAGAGAAAAAGACGGTATTGAAAAAGACGAAGACGGAAATTACATGTACGATGAAGGTGGGAAACCAATTTATCACTATGTTTATACACTTCATCATGTTGAAACATATATCACTGTCACACCAAAAGTTACATATTATGTAACCTTAAATGATAATTCAACAGGACGAATTGCATATTTTATAAAGTGTCGTCTTAGTACGGATGAAGAAAAAGAAGCATTTGACAAAATGGTTGAAGATTCCTTTGACGCTCAATATGAACAGATGTGTACACTTTACGGCTTGACCCCGATAAAAGATGGTATGACCTATGACGGTGGTGTTCCCGGTACTCCATTAACTGATGCAGAAATCGAAGAAATGCTTAGTCAAATTGAAACGGGCTCACAGGAATACAATGATACACAAACAGCTATAAAAGCATTCCTTGATGAAATGGACCCAGATGGACATGCTACACCAGCAGCAATGACAAGTTGGAGTTCATCAAAAGGAATTCCTGTTTTAAAAGATAGATGCCAGACATGGGTTCAAACGTTCTTTGCGAAAGCGCTTGGACAGGAATATAAAAGCTATTCTGGCGCTGCACAAGCATGGTACTATACAGGATTAGGAGATACAACAACAGAAATTCCAAGCGTTTGCTTAGTTTATACTTGTTCTCCATATGGCTCTGCTGGTCACACATACGGTCATGTTGGAATTTATTATAATGGAAAAGTATATGATTCTGTTGGAGGACAAGTTCAAAGACACGAATCGTTAGCATCTTGGCTATCTATCTATAAAAAAGGAACATGGAACCCCGTTGAGGGAGGTTGCACATCCCTTTCCAACTTACATGCTAATACAACATATACTGGCTATCTTGGCTGGGGATTTGGTGGATATAGCTTCGGCTAATATCCGGAGGTAAACAAATGAAAGCAAAAGAAAAAATAGCACTTGTCCTTGCAATTATATGTTCGCTTGCAGTGATAGTGTTCGCTATACTTAGCTTTATAAAGCCAAAGCAAAAAACAACCGATAACTCAAATCAAATGCAAACAGAAGACGTAGTGGATTCAGAAAGCACAAATACAGCAGATGAAACAAGCGATGATGCATCACCAAAAGAGTTTAAGATTCTTCCAAGTCAGGAACCAACAAATCAAGGAAAGTCCAATTATAGTCAGCAGATATACGATGGAGCACTTCTTCAAAAAGACTTTAATAAACAGTATGTAGAGGAAGTCGCGACAGATGAATATGCTGTTCCTGACACAAAAACCATCTTTGGAAACCAAGTTTACAAAGCAGCAGGTGCGTTCGAATCTGCAATGCCATCAAAGAAGTATTACCAATTCTATGGCAATGATGTAAGCTGGTGTGATGAAGATGGTTGGACGGACAATATCTATCTGGTACGAAAAGAGTTTACGGGAGAACGCATTTACGTTGTAAGAAGCAACCAAGAACTTGATGAATATAATGAAGCGTGGGAAAAAGGACAAAAGATACTCAATGGAGAAGAAACAGGTAGCAGTGGAGACATTATATTAAATGGTAGGCTTCTATCATGTAAATATCAGTTTGTAAATGGAGAATATTATATTCCGCTAAAAGATGTTGGAGAAGCATTCAATTCAGAAGCGTGTAAAATTGATAAAGATAACAGCATCCTGTATCTTCCGTTAGAAACCGGAATAGGTCTGGTTACATTAGGTGTTCCTTATACTCAATTTGGCACAGCAGGTGCAATCAGTACAACGTTTACTGCCAGTGAAATTACAAACAAAGATTATCCAGAGTGGACGGATAACTTCCATATAGGAGCAACATCATCCTGCTATGTGCCACAATCGGAAGTTTCTCGTTACGCTGGATGGTATTTCTACACAAATGGAGATGTTCTCTCTATTGTAACTGACGATTTGAGTGTAAACAATAATTTCGTCTTGTATGTCCAAAAGGACCGTTCCGCAAAAGACCAAGTCGCAGAAAACGGAATCATTATTCGTTCAAGCAATCAATATGACCCATCAGAGATAGCAGATGATGAAGACGAATCCGAGGATATTGATGATGACAATATGGAAGTGGATAACGACACAAGTATCGACAACGAAAATATAACGGATGATGGCAATGTAAACGAAACAGAATAAGAGCTGAAAGCAAGAGGGCTACTTTGAAGTAGTCCTCTTTTTTTATGAAAGGGGAAATGTAATTTGAAAGAGCTGAAAAGGCGAATAAACAAGTTGTTTGGTTACGAAATAGAAGATGAAGAAACAGGTAAAAGAAAGGAAGACGACAAAGGCATTGTTCAGCACATTTTGATTGCAATAGAATCCATTCAGAAATGGTATAACAAGCAAGGCTCTTTTCTGAAAGGAATCTTGATTGGTATTGCAATCCTAACGGCTGTTATTGCACCTATCGCTTCCGGTTATATAACGATGTTTACCTATGCTGCCGATGGAAAATACAATTTCATCAAGGCCATGTCACTTAATCTGTGGCAGTATTTCTTGATTGGATTGGTAGATGGCTTATCTAACACGATTTTTATAATCCTAGCTGTAGCAGTCTTCGTATTCTTCTTATTTGTCATGAAATCCGAAGAACTTGACCAAGAAGAAATGGTCGATGAAGAAACGGGAGTTATCCTTTCAAAAACTGCTAACTATGGTTCATCTCACAGAATGACAAAGGCAGAAGCATATGAGAAATATACCGTTGGACCTTTTGAAAAAGTGGATGGCTTGGTTTGCGGACAGTTTGGAGACGATGGTTCAGAAGTAATTACTGTTCCGTGGATTCTTGGAACAAACCTGAACGCGGTAGTAATTGCTCCTCCCGGACGTGGTAAAACATTCAGTATTGTTGGTACAAACGTGATGCAATCCTGTCGAAGAGGGGAGAGCATCGTAGTCGTTGACCCGAAAGGCGAGCTTTGCGAATTGTATCACAACCTGTTTGTTGAACACGGATATAAGGTCGTTGTTTACAACGTGGCTTATCCAAAACACAGTAATGCATGGAACTTCACCAACGAAATCTTTGATAGTAAGACAGGTCGTTTGGACTCGTCTCGTTTAACGACATTCGTTGATGTTGTCATGTCAAATACGACACAAGGCGAAAAAGAAGATAGCTTCTTTGGTGCTGGTGAACGAAACCTATTCCAAGCTGGTGTTGCATTACTTGGATGGCGATATGAAACGAATTACGAACGTAACATCGGTTTAGCAGCAGATAACTGGGAACGGCGTGACCTTCCTCTTATCTCGGATGATGATAAAGATATTATGCTTGAAATCATTCGTAGTAAGGATGCCACAATCGTTGATAAGGAAAACGCATTAAAAACATTGATGCGCGGAAGCGGAGCTTGTTCCGAGGATGAAATCGAAGAAGCTATTCGAGAACTACGTGCAGCATCCGACCCAATCACAATTGAGAAAGTCTTCTGCTTATTTGCAAAGAATGACTTTGACGGAATTAAGCGCCAGTTCAAAGCTGCTATTGATGGTGGAATGCCCGCAAGTCATCCCGCCGCAATAGCTTGGGGCATTTTTGAACATGGTGACCCGAAAACTCAACCAAGTTTTATTGGCGGTCTTAACCAGAGATTGAAACTGTTCACCAATGGAGACATTTGCGCAATGTCTGCCTTTGATGACATTGACCTGTCAGATGTAAGTAACCAAAAGACAGCAATCTTCTGTGTCATTTCCGATAAAGACACTTCTCGTAAACTTCTTACGAGTTTGTTCTTCTCATTCCTGTTTAAAGATTTGTCAGATACATACGACACCGCAGGTACAAATGTGCAGAATACACTCGCCGTTAATGTAATTTTCGACGAGTTTGCCAATATCGGTTGTATTCCAAACTTTGTAGAATCCATTGGTACTCTTCGTGGTCGTCATATCTATTTGATGATTATCTTGCAGTCCATCGCTCAGTTGGCACGTGTTTACGATGAAAACTCAATGAACATCATTCTTGGATGCTGCGACACAATGATTTGTATGGGCTGTAACGAACTCGTTACGGCAGAATATGTAAGCAACATGTCCGGTGTAATGACGATTGTTTCTAAGAGTACAGGAGACGTAAAGAGTGCTGTTGGATTAAGACATCCCGCAGGCGATTACAAGGTAAGTGCTGGTACAGGTAAGCGTAATGCATTTACCATTGATGAAGTTATTAGCCTTGATAAGGATTCACATGAAATCCTTATTTACAACAGTGGTATGCCGATGCTTAAAGCACATAGTTGTGGACGAAATCTTCATCCGTACTATAAAGCTGGTTTACCACCAAAAGAACCTATTGCCAAACTTCCCACGATTACAGATAGATATGGCGAGTACGTAAGTGCTTTTGAAGGTGTTACAGAAGCCGAGTTTAGAAAAGCTCGTGTAATGGATACTTTACAAGCCAGAGTATCAAGTAATCAATTACATAAAGAAGAACAAGCAGAAGATTCACAAGAGCAAGAAGAACCGATTGATACCGAACGAACTTCCGACAAGGAAGAAAACCGTTCTTCTAGTTCTAAACCAAAAGCCAAGAGACAGCCAAGCAATGGAAAGCGTAGAGGTAGACGAAAAAATAGTAGTCAAGAGCCATCACACTCTCCACATGCAGAAAGTATCTTAGGCGAATTTTCAGAGTAAGTACACTCTATTTGTTTTTTGCGAACAACTGAATATCTCAGTTTTTCGGCCACTCTCACGCTGCGAAGGGTGGCTCTTTTTTATTGCAGCAAAATACTTTTTCTTACTGAAAAGGAGAAACTAAAATGTCTGAAATCTTTGAAAACCAGAATCTCGAAACCGCAGAAACTGTTGATACCCCCGTTGTTGAAATGGATGATATCAACATCGAAACCGAAGAAACCGTGCCTGCTTCCGAAGCACCTGCTGCAGAAGAACCCGTTGCAGAAGCAGAGGCTCCTGCAGAGGAAGCGGCAACTCCCGAAAACGAGCAGACTGAACAGGCTAAGCCTGCCGAACAGCCCGCACCTCGTCGTCGTGCGGTTCGTCCTCGTTTGACCGGAGCCTCCGACTACATGGGCGATGCATTTACACTCGCCAACATCGGAAAGTCCGTTCAGGATGAACTGCGTGACATCCAGAACATCATCGACCACAACAACCGCGTTTCCAAAGATGGACGTGGACAATATCAGTACCTTTTGGCTATGGTCACTGGTAACGATGAGGTTCGTAAGGATGGCGACCACAACAATCTGGTTGCTACCCACGTTTACGCTCGCGAAATTTATCGCAACGAAAACGGAACAGAAAGCGTTGGCAGCGTAAACCTTGTGTTTGATGGCGCTGACTTCACTGCCTACTCCAACATCATTCGTGACGAAGACGAATCTGAAGCAGAATTGCTTCGTCGTCAGCACACCTACACCAACCATGCCCCTATGAGCAAGGTTCAGTGTGTTCCCGTAAGCATTACCCGTGATGAAAACGGACGTACTTCTGTTATCTGCTCTCGTGCATTTGCTATGGAGCGTATGCAGGAAATCTTCTTCTTTGGCAAGCATCCTCTTGCCAAAGAGGGCGCTCCCGCTTATGCCTATGTTATGAGCGCTGATGCTCACGGCGTTCGTGTTGAGTGCATGGGTATTGAAACCCGCATCAACCGTGGACAGCTCACTGCTATGCAGTTGGTTGTCAACGCTGCAAACATGTATCGCCCCGGAACCAAGATTCCTGTCATCATCACAAAGCTGGATGTTGACGTAGAGAACCGCACTATCAAGGATATCCAGTTGTCTGGTGTCCGCTACGAAATCGAGAATGGTCTGGTCCGCAGCGTCAAGGAATTTGACCTTGCGAAGAAGCCTCACGAGTTGGCTCAGGTCATCGCGGTTTCCCCGAACTTCTACATCGTTCGTCTTACCGCTGGTGGCATCATCGGTTTGATTCCTCATGCCAATGTTCGTAACGGTGCAACTCTGAACCGTATGGACAACGTCATCGTTGAAATCAACCGCGTTGACGAAAAGACCAACCGTTTCATTGGAAGCTGTGTGAAGCTGTAATTTAGACTTCACATTATCGACATTGCATAATGTCGTGCGCCGATTTATTCGGCGTAACTGTTCATAAGAGAAACCTCCACGAGGTGAACAGTGGGCAACGAATTCTATTCGGCTAATTCTCTTATGTAAAAACAAACAGATAGGGGAGTTGTTATGTGACTGCAACGATAAAGCATGAATGTACAGTCGAGTCGCTTGTGAAGAATGAAATGAATATCTTTCTTTCTATACAAAGTTACACTTTCTTTTCCAACCAACAAATTGCAGAAGTGAAGAAAGCTATTGATATACTAAATGAAACAGAAAAGCAAGGCTTTTTCTCTGTGGCACAATCAAAAAACTCAGATGACATTCTTTTAAAGTATACACAGAGATTTATGCTTACAGATACTCAAAATCGTAAGGAACTCATTGAGTATGCAAAGAACAGTGGTAAATTACGTCTCTATTCTTTGATTGGAATGCTGTTTACTTGTGAAGGAGGAAATTGAAATGGCAGAAGAAGAACATGTAAAACCGAGATTTGTCCCGCAAAACGCAACGGATACAGGCAAAACACTTGCAGGTCTTGTACGAACAAGAAACCTTATTGAAGCATGTGCTATATCTGCGCCTATCGGAATTATTCTTTTCTTTGGAATTCCAAAAAGTGTTTTAGGGTATGAAATCACAGGAAACGTAAAGATAATGATTATGACATTCGTTATCGGTGCTATATTCCTTTTGTTTATCTATGGAGTTCCACCATACAGCAGACTTGAATATATGATGTTGAGAATACTCTTCAAAAAAAAGAAACACTATGCAAAATATAACCCGCGATTAAAATGGGAAAAACGTCCTGAGTATCTTATCGATAAAGATGCTAATTCACCTATGACAAAGTTTGCTATTGCAATGTCCAATTTACTTCTTGGTAACACGAAATTCGAGACTTTGGAAGAAGATAAGTCAATTGCAGAAGGAATTCGTAAGAATACATTCAATGAACGTTTCCGTGATGACCCGGATACAGCCGCAGAAAAGGCACGGCTCGATAAAGAAAATCAAGCTCGCGTAAAGGAAATTAAGGAAAGAAATAAAAAGAGACTGAAAAAGTTGAAGAAAGGAGAAAAATAATGGCTTTCAATTTGCATTCGTTTATTGAAGAGAAGCAAGAAGAATACCAAAAAAAACAAGAAGCAAAGGCACATAAAAAAGAACTTGAAAAGAAAAAGCAAGATTTATTCAGACAAAAAAATGCGCAAAATCGTTTGCTTGCAGAAAAAGAGTACGCAGCAGAACTTAAAGACGTAGATTCAAAAAAGACTGTATGGATAGATTCTACTCAGATGTGTCTTCCTATCAAAGATGTAATCCATGCAATGATTGTTACAGAAGACACTCATTATGTACGAATCATTGAAGTACAACCCGGAAACTTTTTCTCATTCCCAGTGGATGAGCAAAATGACTATGCAGATACATTTGCTCAAATGCTATCTGCTATACCGGGAAAAGTTCAGTTTAAATGTATTTCTCGCCGTGCAAATACACACGCATTGATTCGTAACGCACAAAAGAACTTCTCCACTGAAAGCAACGAATTTATTTCTTCCATGCAACGCGATTACTTGAACATGATTGCAAGTACCGCTTCTGCTACTGCTGTTTCCCGTCGCTTTTTTATCTCTATTGAATATAAGGTGGAGCTTGGCGTTGCTGTAACTTTTGATGATATTGAACAGTCAATGGATGAAGTTGTAAATGCTGTTAAAGCGCAGCTCTCTCGTTGTGGATGTGTTGTTCTTGACACAGGAGATACAACCGAAGGAGTAAACAGCATTCTATATGACATCGTAAACTGGAACGCTTCGGAAGACACAGACTTTGAAGAACACGCAATTGATATTTTCAACGCCTACGACAATGGAAAACCAACAGAGGATGAAAATGGGAATGTACCAGATATTCCTCTTATCACGACAGATGAATTGATTGCACCAAAATGGATGGATTTTACGCATCGTGATTATTGTGTAGTAGATGGTCGCTATTACCGAATCTTCTACATAGAATCCAGTGATTATCCAACCTACAGCTTTGCTGGTTGGCTAAATGAATTCGTATCCTCAAAGTTTGGTGTTGGAATTGATGTTGATGTAATGATTGAACGTAAGACATCCGAAACTATCGCAAACAAAATTTCCGTTAATCTTGATAATAACAGTATCAAAAAGACAACTGGTACTGGTACTGATGCTTACGCTACTCGTGACCGTATTCAGTCTGCACAATATCTTCTGGATGGCATCGCGGGTGGAAGCGAATACTTTGAGTTTTACACTATGATTACCGTATCGGCAGATACACTAAAGGTACTGAATGCGATTTCCAGCGCCCTCGTAAAAAGCTTAAAAGTCAAGAGCATGAAACTCCGTGCTTGTAACAACTTCATGGAGAGTGCTTTCTACTCAACGCTTCCAATCTGTCGTACAGAAAGAATTGTCCGTCAACACGGATGGAGAAATGCTCTTACGGATGGAATTGCTTTTCTTTATCCGTTCCTGTCATTTGAGTTTCAAGAGCCAAACGGCATCGTCATGGGAACCAACCTTTACAATAAGTCTCTTGTTGTATTGAATCCCTTTAACAATAGAGCCCATAACAATGCAAACATGACGATTATCGGAAGCTCCGGTAGTGGTAAAACATTTACATCTCAGCTCTTTGCAATTCGTCAACGCTTACAGGGAACACAAATCTTTATTATCACTCCTATGAGTGGTAAAGAAGACTACTGGCGTATTTGCAAGAAAATTCACGGACAATTTGTATCAATGAATTCTTCATCAAACAGCTTTATCAATATTTTCGATATTTGGAAAGTTGATAAAAATGCAGACCTTGATGATGGAGAAAACGGTTCTCTTCTTCGCAATAAGATAACAGCTTTACATACGTTTTTTAAGATGGTTTACCGTGGAATGACCCAATCCGAAGATACAGAACTTGACCGCGCACTTTACGACCTGTATGAATCAAAAGGTATCACCAACGATGATTCCTCTATTTATATTCCCGGAACAGGTACATACAAAGAGTTTCCTATTATGGAAGACCTCTACAACCTTCTAATAAATAATCCTCAGAACTACAAGCGTTTGGAAGACTTTGCACTGATGATTCGTCCTTATGTCGATGGTGTGCATCAGCAATACAACCACCACACGAATGTGGACTTGAACAACAAATATATTGTCTTTGACCTTGATAGACTGTCTGATGAGGACTTGTCTATTGCATTGTTCGTTTGCCTTGACTTCGTATGGAGTAAAACAAAGGAAAACCGTTTGCAGCGCAAAGCAATTTACATGGATGAGATTTGGAAACTAATTGGTGTAGAAGGAAATGAAAGTGCAGCAATGTATTGTGTTGAAATTTATAAAACCATTCGTAAATATGGCGGCAGCGCTGTTTGCATGACGCAAAATCTTGGCGACTTCTTCAAATTGAAAAATGGTCAATATGGTGAAGCGATTATCTTTAACTCTGCAATCCGAATCTTTATGAAGTTGGATGAAGGCGAAGTTAAGCACATCCGTGATGTCATGCAGTTGTCAGAAAGTGAAAAAGCTGAACTTCCAAAGTTGGAAAAAGGAACAGGTATCGTTGCTACTGGGTCATCGCATATCGAAGTGAAATTCACAGCTTCAAAAGAAGAATTCAATGTCCTTACAACAGACCCAGAAGTTCTACGTCAAGAGGCAGCAAGAAAGCAAGCAAGAGAAGAAGCTCTTAGACGACTTCAAGGCGGAACAACCAATAACAAATAATTCACTCGTGCCGAGCTATCTCGGCACTGTCGCTTCATAGTAAGACAACCTCCACGTGGTAAGCGATGGGCAACAGCAAATATGCTGGCTGATGGTCTTACGAATGCACTTTTTGTGAATGTATTTTGCCACAAAATTGGTAAAGTATTTATAGTTCATACAAGATATATATATGAACGTTGAAAGCACAAAATATATAACGATTTATCGTTATATGTGCAAATCTATGAACTATGATTTTTTATGGTTCATAGAAAACAGCTATTTTACGTTCATACAATATAAAACAAGTAAATTTATGAACCATAGATTTGCAATAAAAAAGTGCGAAAGAACAACAGAAAACAAAACGGTAAAAGAATCTATGAACTATACTTTTTTATGGTTCATAGATTTACTTTTACAAAACTTATTGTTTGGAGGAAACAAAAATGAATTTTGATGCTCAGAAAACGCTTAGTGAAGAACTGGTGTATCTCGTTCGTCGCTATCATGCAATCCATGAAGATGTAGTTACTATGTATGTATCTAAGGCAGGTAATATCTCTGCTGTAGCAGCAAAAAACCTTATTCACAAGGCGGTTATTGCTCACCTGATTGACGAACAGGACACAAATTTTGGAAAATGTTTCGTTGAGTCGATATTTTACAAGGTGACTTCTATGAATATGCAAATGTCTCGTGCTATTCGTATTTCTATGGAGTTTATGGGACTTGGAGAAACAACCTTTTTCCATCAGCGTGTAATGGATGGAAATGACGCTACTACGCTTCTTTTCGTTCAGAATCCACCGGATGAAAAGGAACTGGAAAGTAACGCTCACGCTTCCTCTCGTATCGTCCAAATCGGCTATATCGAGAATGGCAACGAATTGCCTATCACGACCATGATGGCAACGAAGCCAGTTCCCAAAGATATGCGTTCCTACGTCATTCGTATCGCGGCTGTAGAGCCCGGCTTTCATGCTGAAAGATGCTTGAAAGCTGGCTATTATATGTTTATTCGCTTCCAGCAAAACATGTTTACGTTTATGACTTCTGATATTACCGTTACTGAGAAAGAGAGCCGTTGGGATGACGTTAAAGAATAACCCACTTTCAATGTTTGCTTCACTTGCAAAAGAATCCGATAAAAACAACGATTCAACGAAAGAAAATGAAACTCAAACACGTTCAACTGCTTACATCGAATGCAAGGTTGAAATGATTCACTTCGTAACCAACAAATTACGGAATGCTGCGGAAGTCCTTACATCGTATAGACAAGATAAAATTGACGACGAATCGGCGATTTTAACACTCATGAACGAGATAGAGCCAATTCGAACAGAATTGCGTACAGTCGCACCAAAGCTGATTCAAAAAGGACGATATGACGCACTAAATGTTAAAGAAAAGCTCTTGGAAGATGTTAGAGTTATGCCATGCGATAATGGATACTTCCAAATTGAGATGTATCCGCTTGTTTCAATGCCTTCAAAGGGTGGATATAACTGCTATTTTGAGGTAAAAGAAGCTGTAAAAACTTACATCAAAAGCAATCCGTTTGTTCCACAAAAAGGAAAACGATACACGCTCATATATAAGCGCATCGTTACAGGAAACCTTTCACTCGCGAAAGGACGCTGCGATAACGATAATTTTGAAACCAAAAGAGTGACGAACGCTATAACGGATGCCCTTGGCATCGCCGACAGCGTGGATATCATGTCCTTTTTCTATACGACAGAACTCGGAGATAAAGATAAAATGGTTGTTGTTTTGAAGGATGAACTTCAATATTAAACAGTGCTAAAAGCGACCTATTTTAATCAAACACCAAAAGAGTGAAATAGGTCGGGAAAAACACCCACAAAAGCAACCATAAAAAAGTGAACTATTTCACAACATTTTTTTACGATAGAACGATGTTTGTACAGCTTTTCCGTTCGGGGTGTGCATTTGTGCATTCCAGAATGAGCGCAAACGCACACGGAGGCAATTGGAAAAAGACAAAGAGGTAGCTATGCGAGAAATATACAAGGAAAGCTGTCAGGCAGAAATACTCTTGTATCTGAGAAATTATGGAGACACAAAAAGAAGTGCATTTGTATCTCTGCTAACTGGATATAGCGAAAGATACATCCAAAAGCAAATGGCAAGAGCAATAAAAGAAGGAGACATAGAACTATACAAGAGAACTCCAAAAGGCTCCAAAAGACCCGTGATGTATGCCCGACTGACGAAAAAAGGAGAGGAAAAAATAGCAAAATACGAGAAAGATAACGGCGAGGAAGGAGGGCTCCAAGACATCCCAAAGATAAAGCAGGATGAGCGAAAAGAAAGTGTACTCCAAGTATACAGCATCTGTAAAGGGATGGGGATGGCAACAGAGCAAGCAGACAAGCCAAACATCGAGAGGCTTTTTGGCGAGCAGGGAGCGCCCGAAACCAAGAAAGAACAAAGAGAAATAAAAGAGCTGGAACAGACGGGCGCGTTTTATAGCCTCACGGAAATTCGACTGTGCCTGAAAGAACGGTTTGGGTATGGACCACTAAACGCAACGAGATGCATTGGTATCGTAATTCGAAAAAGAAGGCTTTACTTCGTATACAACATGAAAAACAAGCTGATGTATCTAAACTTAACCATAGAAGAACGAGCACGAGATGTCATTATGCAAAATCTTATGGCATCTCAAATAGCAAATTCTATGATTGACTTTTCGTATAGCGTAGCTTGTTTATTGTTTGGAAACAACTATACAGCTATCCCAAAGTTGTTCTATGAAAGAAAAAGCGGCGAAATAAAACTGGATGAAGCTGGGAACCCAATAACATTCAAAGGTAAATGGAAACCAAGTAAAGATAGATTGACATTAGGGAACCTCATAGAAGTGTATCCAAACATCTATTTTGTATCCATAAAAAATGCTCGAATTGATTTAGATAACGCAACGCAGGTAACACCTGAGTTTGCGGAGCGAGTTATAAGAGGCTGGCTCAATAAGCATGAAAATCTAAGAGCAGAACAGACGCGTAGCGGAGCACAAGCAGTTGTCAAAGGAAGCGGCGAGGATGTCTTTATATGGATTGACCAAAATTTAAGCAAGTTATATCAAGTCTTTAACAGTGGTGAGAAAGTACATGTAGTGATTCCAATAAGCGGAATTGAAAACAGCGTAGCTCGTGTACTTGGAACCAGATTGATTGATATAAGAACTATGAGCAATGAAATACTTGAAACAAGACAATATGATGATTATGGACATATTGTTTAACAAATAAGAAACAAAGGGAGAGAAAAAGAAGTGTTGCCAGTCACGATAATTCAACATAACGATGAGGCTGCTGGTAATAAAGTACAATGCATACAAACTGGAATTCTTGCTATTACAAATGACGGACTATTCATCCAAACAAATCCGACTGAAATTATAGAAGTTAAAATACCTGAAATCGAGCACACAGAATATAATGCGAAGCGAAACAGTTTCAAAATACATAGTAGTAGAATAGGTTGCGTTGAAATTGTTCCTATGTTAAACGAAGTTAAATCACTCAGAGTATTACTCTCGAATATCGGAATACATATATCTGATAAAACAAACAGTAAGGAATAAATCCAATGAATCATAAAGCACGTAATGTTCTTTTGAAAAGCGTAGCAGCACTTGCCATTAGTTCAGTTATTTCATGGGGACTGATAGATAGTGCAAATCATCGTGTACGCGTAGCTGCACAAGAAGTAGAGCGCCAACGAATTTCTACACTATGGGACACAGAAGTAGAACGAGGAAAGCAAGAAGTAGAAAAACAGAGGCGTGAAGAGGAAGCGGCACGATTAGCAAAAGAAGAAGCAGACAGAAAAGCAGCAGAAGAAGCTGAGGCAGCGCGGCTTGCAGAAGAAGAAAAGAAAAAAGCAGAGGAACAAGCCAAAAGTATCGGCGTAGCCAAAAGCGATGTTGTATATGGAAGCAGACTTGGAAAAGTCCAAGTCGATGGTACAAACGTAAATTGCAACCTCTACTGGGGAGACAGTGACACACAATTTCGATATGGTGCTGGATGTCATGCAGAGGATGGATGTGTTCTGCCCGGAGAAAGCGGAACTGTTTTTATTGGCGGTCACACAGGAACGGTATTTGCCGACTTGGGTTCATGTCAAATCGGAAGCATTATTCATTTAACAACAAGCTGGGGAACTTTTGATTATCAGATTACTGAAACAAGAGTAATCAATGAAACGGACATTGATTTGTGTAGATTTGGAGCAACAGAACCGAGCTGCATTTTGTATACATGCTATCCGTTCGGAATCTTAGTTCATACAACGCAGCGATATGCGGTATATGCAGATTTGGTATCAAGTACATTATACGATACAGCAAATAGCGTAGCCTGAGACAATGGTGATTTTATTCATATGAAGATTCTTTCGCGCAAAAAAGCAGTTGCATCACAATAGAATTTATGCGGAAATTGCGAAGCTTTTTCTATTGGTTCCAAGTTATATGCAGCGTATTATTACAGAATTTTTCAATTTGAAAAAAGAGAGAAAGCGGCATGAGTACCTTTAACGAAGAATTTCCGAAATGGATAAAAGATGTCTACCAGAGGAATGGATACGACCCGGATAAATGGTATGGTTCAGAAATATATGAGAAACTGCATCGCGAAGCAATGCAGACATATACCGGACCAGCAGCAACCATGCAAGACTATGTGGAAGCGAAGTCTACAGAGGAAGACATAAAGTATCTTGATTTCGTTATTAAGATAATCCGAGAAAAAGGCGTAAATCTAAGTGGCCTCTCTGATTCCGAACGGTGGAAGCTAATGGATGACATCATTGCGGAATATTATAAAAGCAATGGAAAAAGGAACATTGGTAAAAATGAAATCTGAGAAACTTCAATTTGCAAAAAGTGTAGCCGAATGGAACAAAAGTCATCGAGGGGACTCGTGTGAAATGGACGCAAGCGAAATAGCAGAAGTAAATAGAGAAATTGCAGAAATCGAAAAGCGACGCAGAAAACAACTAAAACCAACAAGTAAGACAACGATGCAGGCTACACTCGAAACAAAACGTAGTAAATTATTAGAAGAAGCCAAAGCACATGAAGTGAAATATACTGAATCCGAAGTAGCTGTGAAAGATATGGTTATCATCTAGCCTACTGTTATTGGTTTGGATGTTGGCATCAAGACCTTTGCTGTTGATAGCAACGGTAACGAGCATTCGAACCACAAATAACTCCAAAAAGCAGAAGCTAAACTCAAACACGAACAGAAAAAGCTGTCACGCAAAAAGCATTCTAAAGAAAGGAATGGATATGCTGGCTATGCCAGCCACTTCATAAAACACAGACAACGGTACGGTCATGGCGACCGAATCTCGGCGTTAAGCCAAAAAGTCTGTGGAGAGCGAGCCTCTATCAACGGCTGCAACCTGCGATAAGTTTGCTCTGCGAAGCAGAAAGCCATATTTTGTGATGAATGACCACCACAAAATTGGAAGTTCCGAGGACCTCAAATTGAAAAACAAAATTCTCTGTGCAGCTATACTTTCGATAGGCATAGCCACGATGACTGGTTGCGTCAATGCAAACAGTCTATATGATAACGAGCAAATGATTGCAGATGGAAATATAATAAGCAAATCAGCAGGTGTTGAAAATAGCTGCGAATCTCATTACGATGAAATCCATTATGATATCAGTGCAGAAAGTCTTACAGGAGCCGAGAAGGTCTTTGGATTTGATGTAAAAAACAATGAAACAGCAATGGATGTGTACCAGACGATTCAATGCGATGGAGGACAAGTAAAACTCATTATCGTGGATAACACAAAAAAGACAGTGAAGGTATCCTATAACAGTTCTGGATTTGACACGATTGGTTTTGATAAAGGGCACTATGAAGTTTACGTTGTTGGAAAAGATGAGGCAAAATTCACTGCAGACATAAACATGTACAACTATGATACAGTAGTGTGGGACTTCACATAAAAGGAGAGAGTAATGGCAAAAGTATTTGGAGTCAGTGATGACCTCGTAGAAATCGAAAATACAAAATACTTTGATGATGAAATCGGATGCTATCGAAGAGATGTAAGACTGTGGTTTGATGATGATACAGTAGTCAGAGTTCACTATGGTACATACGGAATATGGAGAATTAAAATTGAAAAGCATGGACGAGCAGAATTCACATTAAAGACTGCGGAAGAAATCGGAGGAGATGCATATAGTGATGAACTGAACATCTTTTCAGATGTAATCAGACACAAAACGATTAGGGAGGGAGAGGAATGAAACTACCGGATAATATAAAAATGATTTTCTTTGATTTCGATGATACACTGTTTGTTCATTACAGTAACCAAAGGTTTGGCAATGATGATGAAACCATGAAAGAGCTTGAAAAAGCAGAACTTTGCGCAGCCGGGAGTGGATATCAAGTATATGATAGACTCGGAAGTGTAAATCACTTGATGAAGGAATTCATAGAAGAAGACACGAAAGGAATTCCGAAGTTCTGTATTACATGGGTTGTAAACAGTAATATGCTTCCATATAAAAAGCAATGGCTTGATAAATACTATCCCGGAGAAATCAAGACTATATATGGAACAAGCATACCGGAACAGAAAATCAACACAATGAAACAGCTCGCATGTATCTATTCAATCAAGGCAGAAGACATTTTGTTTATTGATGATAAGTACGATACTGTTGCACATGCTATCAAATCCGGGATAACGGGAATGACGACAGTAGAAATAATGGCAAAAAAATGTGAAGAACGGCGTTGGGGAGGACATACAACAAATGAAGTATGAAAATGTTAAAGAAGCATTCATGCAATGTGATGCAGATAAGCTCATAAACGAATATAGCAAAATTCTTTCGAATGAGGACAAGAGTGAAGAAGAAACACTGGCATCAGCAAAATCAGAAATTGATGCAGCTCTTGAAAGAATCAGACAGACTCAGCCAAAAGAGAAAAGTACAGAAGGCCAAGATGTCTTAGTTGTATGTAAATCATATGACGAAAACAGTAGTGATACATTCTGCGTGAATGCTAAAGATATCGTCGCATGGAAATCAAAACAGAAATCTAATGTCAGTACCGTCAGTGATGAAATCAATGCTATCAGCGATGAGATGCTCACATTTATGAGTACAGATGATATCCTCAAAGCAGCGATGGATATTGAAGTTCCGGAAAAGTATGCTATCGAATTTTGTAAGTGGGAAGAAATCCTTGGATGGAAGTTAGCTGATTTATGCGTAGCGTGGTATGGACTTGAATATTGTGTGGCGCATGTTTTGTGGGAAATGACCTTTTTTGGTGTGGACCCAGCAGGTGTAGAAAAAGCAACCGAAGAAATCCATACACGATTAGAAGAGGCGAAGAAAGACCTCGATGAGAATGGTGAACATAAGCGCTATATTACGATAGATGAATTGGCAATGAAAATTCTGGGTGATGCTTATGATGAAAATTGGTATCCGGAAGAGGAACGGGAGCGAGACAGAAGGAATACTGCGATTTCAAGTTATAAGATGAATAAAGACTACTACCGGATTATTAGCAATATTTAAGTGTGAGGTAATTATAATGATTTCAAAAGAGCTTTTTTGCAAGACGATTGAAGACATCAAAAAGCAAGACGAAAAAGTAATTGAGTTTAATACTGCACTGAACAAGATGTGTGATTCTTATGCAGTATTTGATGCAGACAATTTATATTTAGCAGCAGTGCTTCGAATTTTGAAAGAAGAACTTGATGATAAAGCAGATACAATCCAATGGTGGTTGTATGAGCATGTCCAGAAAAGCGTTTGGTATAAATTTGAAGACGGACACTGTATGAGATATGATATGCCAACAGCCGAGTTACTATATGATTACCTAACGACACCAATGGAAAATTTGCCGTTAGTAGATGAAGAGGACCAAAATCATGAAAACTAAATTTATCAGTGTCAAAGTGATTGCAGCTATTGCAATTCTGGTGACGGGCATCAACTGCGTAAGTATTGTGCCAACTGGATATACTGGTGTAAGAACCACTTTCGGACAAATTTCCAGTGAAACCATGCCGAACGGTCTTAACTTTAAACTTCCATACATACAGAGCGTAAGCCTCATCAATAACAAGCAACAAGATAAAGAATTTGCAAACAATCAAGTATGGGGTGAAACCAAGGACCAAGTCCAAGTATATGCTCAAAATGCAACTGTATCATATCGATTGAATCCAGAAAAGTCAGCATACTTATATACGAATTTCAACGGAATCGACAATATCATAAGTGAAGTAATGTTTGATTCTGCATTCAAGCAGGCAGTATCCACACTTAGTCCAGCAGAGGCAACAAAACGAGAAAAAATCGAGCCTGCAACACAGGCAAAGCTGCAGCAACTCATAAATGAAAAATACGGAGAGGATACAGTAGATGTATCGTTGGTTGTCATCAATCAAATGGATTTCTCGGAAGATTACAATAAAGTAATTGCAGAGAAGAATGCTGCGCAGCAAAAGCAGGAACAGCAGGCGATTGAAAACGAAACCAGTATAGCAAAAGCCGCTGCTGATGCAGAAGTGGCTCGAACTACCGCACAAGGTAAAGCCGACGCATCTAAAATTGAAGCGGAAGGTAAAGCAGAGGCGAACAAAATCCTAAGTGATGCTGTTACGGAAAACACTTTGAAGCAAGATATGCTGAACAAGTGGAACGGTGAATTGCCAAAAGTTGTTGGAACAACAGATAATGTCTTTGCATCAGTAGATGCAATTGATTCCAGCTCTACGAACAAATAATATATTCAAATTAAAATGCCATCATCTAACTCGCAACTATTGTCGTGAGCTGGATGGTGGCTTTTTTCATAGTAAACATAGTAATTCCAGTATAGTAATAAAGACGATATGTACAATTAAGAAAGGAGAGCAGGCATTAAAAACCTGCACCATTGCACTATGGAAAAAGAATCCGATAAATTATACTACGGCATTAACGGAAAACAGACCGAAGATACAACACCAATGGAACCTCCGAAAAAGGTCTACATTCTTGATAAAAGTGTGCTGCTATCATCTCCGTATGCTATCTTTGCATTTGATGAACATACTGTACTTGTCCCTTTCAATGTAATTCAAGACTTAGACTATATGAAGAAGTCTGCAAATGAAACAGGACGAAATGCACAGGAAGTCCTGCGCATTATTGAGGACCTTCGGAAAAAAGGAAACCTGCATCAAGGTATTGAACTTGAAAATGGTGGAACTGTATTCGTTGATAACAGCCAAAATGAAACTGTTATCGAGTCTGCCTATAACTGCAAACGCAACTGCCCAGATGAAACAAACATCATTATTGTTTCAAACAGTACAGCAGCTTGCGTAAGAGCAGAAGAAGCTGGATTCAAGGCAGAAGTATATCGGTCAGACAGTGTGGATACAGAAAATCGGTATCTTGGACGAACAACTGCCTACTGCTATAATACGGAAATTGATGCAAATGGAATTCCGAATGAAATTGCAATAAAGGACCTTGGTAATGAACAAAAGCAGGAATTTACGGAAAACGAATTTGTAACAGTAAAAAGAGCTAATGAGTCAACACTCGGTATTTTCCAAGTAAAAGGAAAGAAACTCGTTCGGTTGAACATGGATAATCTGCATCCGTATGGAGTGAAGCCAAGAAATGTGGCACAGAAGATGGCAATCCATGCGCTGCTGGATACACTAGACTCTTCCGCATTAACAATTCTTATGGGCGATGCCGGAACTGCAAAAACATTTTTATCTCTTGCATGTGGGTTGGAACAGACTGTTGGAGATGACATCAAATACCGGAGTATCCTTGTAGTTCGTCCAAATGTTAAGTTTGATGAAACTGTCGGGTTCTTGAAAGGAAGCGAAGCTCAGAAAATCAACCCATTGATTCGTCCTGTTATGGATAACCTTGACCAACTAACAGCCATTAAAAGTGACAACGGTTCAGAAAAGCCTGAAAACAATAAGAAGAAAAAGAAGTTTGTAGAAGATGATGATACAGATAAGATAGTAGCACCAAATTCTTACGCGCAGTATCTATTTGATTCTGGCAAAATCGAAGCACAAGCAATGGAGTATATGCGAGGCCGTAGTATCCGGGATAGAATTCTTCTGATTGATGAAGCGCAGAACATGACTCCTCTTCAAGCGTTCGGTATTATCAGCCGTGCCGGAATAGGAACGAAAATTATATTGGCTGGTGACCCGAATCAAGTTGATAATCCACTGCTTGATTCTCGTACAAACGGTTTGACTTATGCTGCTAACGCTATGAAGGGAAGCAAGGTCTGCACACAAATCACATTTGAAGAAAGTGAATGCGAACGTTCGGAACTTGCAAAAGAAGCTATCAAGAGAATGAAGATAAAGGGAAAGTCCATTCAGGAAATCAAACCGCGATAAAGGCTAAGGTGAAGTATGTATAGTGTGATTTTAATTATTGTATGTGCTGCGATTGTATACATGGTAGAAGCTTACATTCATACCTATTATGCGATAGAGTACATGCATGGGACATCCTTGTTTTTGATATTGCTTGCTCAATACGGTGTACCCGTTCTCTTCTTACTTTTATGTGGATATATTATCTACAAGCAAATCGAAAAGAAGAAGATAGAAGAGAAAAAAGAATCAAATAGCAAAGCAGAATCAAAAGAAGAAAAGTACGCAACGCAAATCAATGATATAGTCAAAACAAAGAACATCTTTTCAGAACAAGCAGACCAGATGCAATATCAAGTCAGACGATTCGGACAGAAGATGGCTACAGCATACAGCATGACACAGGACAGCAAGACTTCCGGTGAGCAGGCAAAATGTCTGATATTACTTGCGTCAGCAGAGAAGATTTTTTATGACCGTTTGGATGACGCGATTCGTTCTGCGTCCATGTTCGACGAAAATGAGTACAAAGCATTTTGTAAAGGGAGCATCTCATTCGGGGATAAAGAAACAGCTCAGAAAAAGAAAGAAATCTATGACGGGATTATAGATACCGTTAATAAGGTTATACATGATAATGAGCGGTTGATTTTAAGACTCGACTCGCTCGCCTATGCACTAAATCAGCGTTCGGCGCAAAACCCGTGGGATACGGATGTCGTACTAGCAATGTCAAAGTTAGATTCTGTTATCAGCAAAACGGCTAATGACATTAAACAAGACGAAGAAATCAGTAAAGAAGTAATGCGGCGATTTGACTCGTTAAACGGAGGTAAATGATAATGGCAAAGAAAGGTGTATTTTCAGTAATTGCAACCATCGCTATCGTTGGCGTTGTGGTTGGCGTTTTTTCGCAGACGGTACTGCATGATGCAAACGTCAGTACAAATACAATGACTTCGGAACAGGCATATGCGGATTTGAACAGCAAGACAAAACGCATTGGCGTGCAGGAGGTATCCGTGAATCCGCAGCAGCTCGATGTATCTGAGTTTCTGGATGCAAAAGACGAACTTCCTGATATTGAATCTTCCTACCCGTTCGTAGTTGCAGGAAACGGTGATGTGAATATTGAGATTTTCTCTTCCGGCGAGAAAGCGGCAGAAACAGGTTCTGATTCGTTCCTGACCAGCATGGCAAAGAAATTCAATGCACAGCGCAATACGACCTCGGACGGTAAGACTATGAGTGTTTCACTGCGTTCCGTTCCTTCAGGTACAGCCGCTGAGTATATTTCAACAGGAAAATATCAGCCTGAATGCTATACGCCTTCTAATACGCTTTTCGGGGAACTCGTAAAGAACGAAGGGGTAGAACTTACCATAGAAACAGACCGTTTGGTTGGTAATGTGGCAGGCATCCTCGTATCCAAGAAAACAGGGGATATGCTGCGAGCAGACTATGGCGAAGCGTCTGTGAACACTGTTCTGAATGCAACCATCGACGGGAAAATGATGATGGGATATTCAAATCCCTATACCAGTGCCACCGGTCTTAATTTCCTGCTTTCCGCATTGGCAAGCGGCGGAAACGATAATATCGTCGATACGGCAGCAGTAGAGAATTTTCAGAAATTTCAAGCAAATGTTCCGCTTGTATCCTTTACTACACAGCAGATGGTTCAGTCTGCTGACAAGGGTGTTGTAGATGGTCTTGTAATGGAATATCAGTCTTATCAGAATGACCCGACCTTACAGCGCAATTATGAATTTATCCCGTTCGGTGTACGACATGATAACCCCTTGTATTCTATTGGAAGCATCTCGACCGAAAAGAAGGAAGTTATTGCTGCGTTCGTTTCCCTCTGCACTCAGAATCAGGCAGAAGCGACGAAGGACGGGTTCAATGGTCTTGACGACTATGCATATACCGGCAAGGTATATGACGGCAATACCATCGCACAGGCTCAGAGTGTCTGGAAGGAAGAGAAGGATTCCGGTATTCCTATCGTGGCGGAGTTCGTTGTCGATACTTCCGGGTCAATGCGCGGAGAACCTATCAATGCACTGAAAACGGCCATGATTAACACCATCCAGTATATCAATGACGACAACTATATCGGCATCCTCGATGGGTTGCTGGCGATTCTGAACGATAAATAATTGATTTTTACACCTCCGATGTTACGGCATCGGGGGTTTTATTTTTGGGAGGATACGGAGATGGCAAAGAACGATAACCTTCATAAGGCGAAGGATGCGAAGAATGATGAGTTCTACACCAGAATCGAGGATGTCGCTGAAGAACTGCGGCACTACAAAAAGCATTTCGCGGGCAAGGTCGTATTCTGCAACTGTGATGACCCCACTTGGTCTGCTTTCTGGCGGTATTTCCACCTAAATTTTGCAGAGCTCGGCTTAAAGAAGCTGATTTCCACACACTATGACCGTACAGAGCCCACCTACAAGATGGAGTACGAGGGTGGGGATGACAACAATGTAGAAGTCGGAGTCAAGACCCCTTTGGAGGGGAACGGTGACTTTCGGAGCGCTGAGTGCATCAAACTGCTGGATGAGTGCGATATCGTGGTAACGAATCCACCGTGGTCAATGTTCAGAGAATATGTCTCGCTCTTAGTGGAGCACAAAAAGCAGTTTGTTATCATTGGCAATAAGAACTCCATTACATACAAAGAATTTTTCCCGCTTTTGAAGGACAATCATGTTTGGATTGGCTACATGTCCCCGTCGGAATTCGATACGCCGTCTGGAATGACAAAGAAAGTCGCCGGTCTTGGGCGTTGGTTCACCAACCTCGACATCCAGAAGCGCCACGAGAAACTGATTCTCTGGCAGCGGTACTATGACGATGACGGGAATCCTCTGCCGGATGCGGAGGAGAGATACCCTCACTACGATAATTACGCGGCCATCAATGTAGACAGAGTTGCGGATATCCCGGTGGACTACAAGGGCGTTATGGGTGTGCCGATTACGTTCTTGGATAAGTATAATCCGGATGAGTTTGAGATTGTTGGTGGTTCTATGTTCGATGATACTCCGTGCCGGATTGAGGTGTATTATCCTGACGACGAATACACATTTTTGAAGGCTGACGGAGTTTCACCTTCTGGGTCCGGCGCATTGAGAGATAAAATGTCCCCTAAAATTCCGGGAAAAGGTAAATGCG
>ERZ827168.754-NODE-754-length-49541-cov-3.824354_pt1 | contig 49541 bp, 40 predicted proteins | sample MGYA00519868_ERZ827168 | MGnify/ENA primary metagenome ERZ827168 (study PRJEB31778, sample SAMEA3449271) | human gut metagenome | biome: human gut; feature: human-associated habitat; material: faeces | place: United Kingdom | collected 2010/2012 ...
GCTCAACCGCAACGTCCGTAACGAAGGCATCGACACCCGCCACAACCCGGAATTCACCTCCTGTGAATTCTACTGGGCCTACGCCAACTTCCACGACCTCATGGACCTGACCGAAGAGCTCTTCGCCCGTCTGGCCAACAAGGTCTGCGGCGGCACGGTCATCACCTACCAGGGCCAGGAGATCGACCTCACCCCCGGCAAGTGGACCCGCATGTCCTTCTACGAATCGCTGACCAAGATCGGCGGCCACAGCCCCGAATTCTACAACGACTACAACAAGGTGCGCGACTACATCCGCAGCCGCGGCGAAAAGGCCACCGACAGCGAGAGCCTGCCCAAGCTGCACGCCAAGCTCTTCGATCTGGATGTGGAAGAGAAGCTGATCCAGCCCCACTTCATCTACCACTACCCCACCGAGATCTCGCCCCTGTCGCGCCGCAACAACGAGCACCCCGACCTGACGGACCGTTTCGAACTGTTCATCACCGGTCGTGAACTGGCCAACGCCTTCTCCGAGCTCAACGACCCCGTGGACCAGCGTCTGCGCTTCGAAGAGCAGGTGCGCGAGAAGGAGGCCGGCGACGACGAAGCCCACGCCATGGACGAGGACTTCCTGCGCGCCCTGGAATACGGCATGCCCCCGGCGGCCGGCGAAGGCATCGGTATCGACCGCCTCGTCATGCTGCTGACGGACTCCGCCTCCATCCGCGAAGTCATCCTCTTCCCGCTGCTGCGTCCGGAGTTCTAAACAAGCATGCGCATGCCCTTTGAGCTGTTTGTGGCGCTGAGATATCTGTTCTCGCGCCGCAAACAGACCTTCATCTACATCATCTCCATCATGTCCATCCTGGGCGTCGCCCTCGGCGTCGGCGCCCTGGTGGTGGTCCTGGGCGTCTACAACGGCCTGACCACCGACATGCGTGACAAGATCATCGGCGCCAATGCCCACGGCATCGTCATGTCTTACGTGCCCGCGGCCTTCCAGCAGCCCCCCGATCTGGTGCGGCGCGTGGAGGCCGTGGAGCATGTGCGCGGCGCCACGCCCTTCATCTATACGGAAGTCATGCTCTCCGCCGCCGGCGGCGTCAAAGGCCTGGTGCTGCGCGGCATCGATCCCGAAAGCGCGCCCAAGGTCCTGAGCATGCTGCGCGAGATCCGTCGCGGCTCCGTGGCCGATCTGAAACGCGAGGGCACGCCGGGCATCGTCATCGGCGAGGAACTGGCCAAGCGTCTGGGCATCGGCCTGGGCAGCCGCGTCAACCTGCTCTCCCCCTCCGGGGAAAAGGGCGCCACCGGCTATTCGCCGCGCATCCGCCCCTTCGAGGTGGTGGGCATTTTCAAGACCGGCATGTTCGAATACGATGCCACCCTGGCCTTTGTGGACCTCAAGGCCGCGCGCGACATCCTCGGCCTGCCCGACGGCTTCCTCACCGGCATCGAGATCATGGTGGACGACGTCTACAAGGCCGACGTCATCGCCCAGAGCGTGCAGGACACCCTGGGCTCCCCCTTCTATGTGCGCCACTGGATGGAGATGAACGCCAACCTTTTCGCGGCCCTCAAGCTGGAAAAGATCGGCATGTTCATCCTGCTGACCATGGTGGTGCTCATCGGTTCCTTCTCCATCGTGACCTCCCTGGTCATGCTGGTCATGGAGAAGACCCGCGACATCGCCATCCTCATGTCCATGGGCGCCACCCGTTCCATGATCCGCCGCATCTTCATGCTCCAGGGCACCATCATCGGTTTCGTGGGCACCCTGCTGGGTTACGGCATGGGCCTGAGCCTGGGCTGGGCGCTGAAGCGTTACCGCTTCATCAAGCTGCCCGAGAACGTCTACACCCTGGATCACCTGCCCATCATCATCACCTGGCAGGACGTGCTCATCATCGGGGCCAGCGCCATGCTGCTCTGTTTCCTGGCAACCCTGTACCCGGCGCGGCAGGCCGCACGCCTTGAGCCCGCGGAAGCCCTGCGCTACGAGTGATCATGGCCGAGCTCTACAAATTCGAACATGTGGGCAAGCGGTTCTCCGGCCCGGAGAACCTGGAGATATTCAAGGATATCAACCTTTCCGTGGAAGAAGGAGAGTCCCTGGCCATCGTGGGGACCTCCGGCTCCGGCAAGAGTACCCTCTTGCATCTTATGGGGGCTCTTGATACTCCAAGCAGTGGAAAAATCTTTTTTGACGGCCGGGACATGTCCGAGATGAGGCCTGACGAAAAGGCCCGCTTCCGCAACAGGACGCTGGGCTTCGTGTTTCAGTTCCATCATCTCCTGCCGGAATTCTCGGCCCTGGAAAACGTGGCCATGCCGGCCCTGATAGGCGGTGCCTGTCGTGCCGATGTGCTGCCCGATGCCCGCACCATGCTGGAACGCGTGGGACTTGCCCACCGTGTGGAGAGCAAGGTCTCCACCCTGTCCGGCGGGGAGCGGCAGCGGGTAGCCATTGCTCGCGCCGTTTTGCTGCGCCCCCGGGTGCTGCTGGCTGACGAACCCACGGGCAACCTTGACGAAAATACTGGTGAGCAGGTCAGCACCCTGATGCGCGAACTGAATCGCGAACTGGGCATGACCCTCGTGATTGTCACCCACAACCGCGAGCTGGCCGCCACCATGAATCGTAGTCTGGAACTGAGAGCGGGGACTCTGTATGAAAAAACATTTGCGTAATTGGCTGGGCCTGTTCTGTTTCGCCCTGCTGGCCTGCCTGTGGGGAGCCGCCCCGCTGCAGGCTGCGGGAAACACGGTGCTGGTGTTGCCCTTCCAGGTCACTGCCGGCCCTGAGATGCCCAATGCGGCCCGGGATGTGCCGCAGATCATCGGTACGGAGATGCAGCAGCGCGGTCTGTCCGTCATCCCCATGGACAAGGCCCGCAGCCTGCTGTCCTCCCGCGGCGGCAGCATCGACATGGCCGCTGCCCGCGAGCTGGGCAAAAAAGCGGGAGCCGACCTGGTGCTGTTCGGCAGCTTCAAGCAGAACGGCGAAGGCTTTGCCCTGCAGTCCCTGCTGGTGCCGGTGAACGAAGGCCAGGCCAAGCCTGCCAACTTCGACCGCCCGTCCCTGCTGAGCCTCAATGAATGCGCCGCCGCCATGGCCGGTCAGGCTTCCGGCATGCTGGCCGGTGCCGCTGCCGCCGCCCCTGCGGCCAGCAGCGCTCCCCGCACCGAACCCAACGATCCCATCGGTCGCGCCGACTTCGTGCCCATGGGCACCGCCAAGGGTGCTCTGGCCGACGTGCAGGTGCGCGGCCTGCAGGTCATGGACCCCGAAGTGGTCCTCATGCGCCTCTCCATCCGCAAGGGCGACACCCCCTCCGCCAACGACATCAACGAAGAAGTCAAGCGCATCTGGGAACTGGGCTACTTCAGTGACGTCCAGGCCCACATGGAAGGCAACGTGCTGGTCTTCACCGTGGCGGAAAAGCCCCGCATCGAGAACATCATCGTGGAAGGTTCCCACGAGATCGATGCCGAGGACGTGATCGCCGCCATGGGCACCAAGTCCGGCAACGTGCTCAACGAACAGCTCATCGCCGACGACCTGCAGAAGATCAACGAACTCTACCGCAAGGAAGGCCACTACCTGGCCCGTTCCAGCTACCGTCTGGACAGCCGCTCCGGCGGCCGCGGCGCCGTGCTGGTCATCCAGGTGGAAGAGGGCAACAAGCTCTACATCAAGGAAGTCAAGATCGAGGGCCTGGAGCAGCTGGACAAGGGCGACATGGACAAGTACCTGGCCCTCAAGCCCCGCAACATCTTCTCCTGGTTCACGGGCACCGGCGTGCTCAAGGAAGAACACTTGGAGCGTGATACCAACGCCATCGCCGCCTACGGCCTGAACCAGGGTTTCGTGGACATCCAGGTGGCCGCTCCCGACGTGCAGTACAAGGAAGACGGCATCTATGTGACCTTCAAGGTCCATGAAGGCCCCCGCTACAAGATCCATGACATCAAGTTCGGCGGTGACATCATCGACGAAGAACAGGCCATGCTGGACGTGGTCGAGATGGACGAATGGAAGAAGGACAACGACTACTTCTCCATCACCGTCATGCAGGAAGACAGCAAGCGCCTGACCAACTTCTACACCGACCGCGGTTACGCCTTTGCCGAGGTGGACACCCGCGTCATGAAGGTGGAAGGCGACGAGCCCATGGTGGACGTGGGCTACATGGTCAACAAGAAGGAAAAGGTCTTCATCCGCCGCCTGATGGTCGACGGCAACACCAAGACCCGTGACAACGTCATCCTGCGCGAGATGCGCCTGGGCGACGGCGACCAGTACGAAGGCGAAAAGATGCGCCGTTCCGCCGAACGCCTGAACCGCCTGCGCTACTTCTCCGCCATCGACAGCGAACTGATCCCCACCGATCGTCCTGACGAAGTGGACCTCAAGATCAAGGTCAAGGAAGACAACACCGGCGCCCTCATGGGCGGTATCGGCTACTCCACCTATTATGACGTGGGCGTGACGGCCTCCATCATGGAGCGCAACCTCTTCGGCCGCGGCTATCAGGTGCAGCTGCAGGGCTTCTTCTCCTGGCGTCGTACGTCGGGCGTGTTCTCCTTCACCAACCCGCGCGTCTACGATACCGACCTGTCCTTCGGCAACGACATCTACTACATCTACGACTACTGGGACGACTTCACCAAGGAAACCATCGGTGACACCATCCGCTTTGGCTATCCCATCGGTGAATACACGTCCGTGGGTATCGGCTACCGCCTGGAACGCTACGACCTCTATGACGTGGATGCCGATGCTTCGCCCTACATCTCCGACTACAAGGGCACCAACTGGACCAGCGCCATCTCCGCCCGCATCCTGCGCGATACCACCGACGACCGCGCCCGTCCCACCAAGGGCACCATCGCCCGCCTGTGGGCAGAATACGGCGGCGGCGGCCTGGGCGGTACCGACAACTTCATCAAGGCTGTGGCCGACTGGCAGGGCTTCTGGTCCATCAATCCCGAAAACACCTTCCACCTGCGCGCCCGCGTGGGCGGGGTGTTCCAGAACACCAGCAGCCGTGTGCCCGTGTTCGAACGCTTCTGGCTGGGCGGCATGGATACCGTGCGCGGTTACTCCTACTCCGACCTCTCGCCCCGCGACGACAAGTACGGCGGCGACCAGATCGGTGGTGACCGCATGGGCGTGCTGAACGTGGAATACATCTGGACCTTCCAGAAGGACATGGGCCTGGCCCTGGTGCCCTTCTTCGATGCCGGTTTCAACATCGACCACAAGACCATGGCCGACGACTTCAACGACAAGATCGTCTACTCCGCCGGTCTGGAACTGCGCTGGCGTTCGCCCATGGGCGACCTGCGCCTGGCCTATGGCTATCCCCTGTCCAAGGACTACGACGGCGAGCGTGAGCAGGGCCGTCTGGAATTCAGCATGGGCCAGTTCTTCTAGGCCGGGCTGATCTCCTTCGCGTCAAAAAAGCTCCCTTCGGGGAGCTTTTTTTTATGTCGGAAAACAGACACTCCCTTGGAGGGGCCTACGCAGAAATCTTGTAGCACCCTGAAAACACAAGCTTTTTAATAAAAACATCTTCATGGCACGCAACCTGCAAAGGACAGGCTACGGCAAAGTTCCCCTCCCGGGAGCAGCCACTATCCAGCGAGTTCTGTGTCATGGCCAGGAAAAAAGTCACCCCCGCTCCCCGTCCCCAGTCCCCCGGCATGATGGCCCGTATCCTGCCTCCTCTGGGATTCATCCTGGCCTTTTCCCTCCTGGCGGCCTTCTGCCATACCATCAGCCATGGCGCCACACTGTCCCCCGCGCAGCGCTATGAAGCCGCCAAGGACGATATGGATGCCTTGCGCCAGGACAACAAGCGCGGCATGCAGCGTGCCCCCTGGGAAGAAGTGGCCGCGTCCTTCCATGCCATCCATCAGAACGCCACCACCTGGGCCAACCGCCCTGCCGCCCTGTTCAAGGCCGCGGAATGCTACGAAGAGCTTTCCCGCCGCTCCTTCGCCATCTCCGACGCCCGCAAGGCCGCCGGGATTTTCGAGGAAGTGGCCCGGCAGCACGAGAGCAGCCGCCTGGCCGATGATGCCCTGCTGCGTGCCGCCCGTATCCGGGCCGACAGGCTCAAGGACACCCGGGGCGCGCTGAAGCTGCTGGATACGCTCTGCCGGGATTATCCGCGCGGCGACATGTACGCCGAAGCCCGCCGCCTGCGGCAGGAACTGGCCCCGGGCAAGGATGCCCCGCAGCCTTCCGTGCAGCCTGCCCGTCAGATATCCGACACCCCTCCGGCAGACGATGCCCGCCAGGCCCTGCAGCGTTATGAGAATGCCAAGAAGACCATGGAGCTCCTGCGTGCCGACAAGCGCCGTTCCTGCTGGCGCGAACCCTGGGAAAACCTGCAGGGCGATTTCATGCAGGTCTACCAGAGCCGTCCCAATGCCACGGTCAGCGCGGCGGCCCTGTTCCGTGCCGGAGTCAGCGCCCGTTCCCTGGCCGACTGTTCCCACCTTGCCGCCGACTACCGCACGGCCCGTACCCTGCTGCTGCGTGTGCCGGAAGAATTCCCCGGCAGCGCCCTGGCTGACGATGCCCTGCTGCAGGCCGCGCAGATCAGTGCCGAGGAACTGAAAGACCGCACCGAGGCCGTGCGCCTGCTGGCCCGTCTGGAAAAAGAATATCCCCGTGGCGACATGCGCCCCCAGGCCACGGCCATGCGGCAGCAGTTGGCCCCCGCCGCTGCGGACAGCCGTCTGGCGGATGCCTCCGCCGGCAAGGGCAAGGCCGTCCGGGTCAACAATGTGGTGGCCGGGCAGCCGGGCCTTTCCGTGCAGCGCGTGTTCATCGACGCCGGGCACGGCGGACGTGATCCGGGCACCATCCACAATGACGTGATCGAGCGCAACATCACGCTGGACATCGCCCTGCGTCTGGGCCGCCTGCTGGAGGACAACGGCCTGGAGGTCATCTACAGCCGGCGCAAGGACGTGGCCGTGAGCCTGCGGGACCGCACCGGCAAAGCCAACCAGGCAGGCGCGGACCTGTTCGTCTCCATCCACGTCAACGCCCATGAGGACCGCGGCATCAACGGCTTCGAGACCTATTATCTGGACATCTCCCGCGATCCCCGGGCCGTGCGTGTGGCCAGCCAGGAAAACGCCCGCAACGACAGGAACCTGGGCGAGGTCCAGAAGATCCTGTCCGACGGCATGCTTACGGCCCGCCAGTACGAGAGCCGCCGGCTGGCCACCGACATCCAGAAGCAGTCCCTGGCCCGTCTGAAGCGCCGCGGCTATACCGTGCGCGACAACGGCACCCGGGCGGCTCCCTTCATCGTCCTGCTGGGTGCGCGCATGCCCTGCGTCCTGGTGGAAGTGGGCTACTGCTCCAATCCGCATGAGGCCCGCAACCTGCTCGACGCCCGCTACCGCATGATCCTGGCCGAAGGTCTGGCCGAGGGCATCCTGAGCTACAGCGACCGCGTGCGGCAGAACCGCACGGCCCAGAATTCCTTGACGCCCCCTGCCTCTGGTGCTATGTGATGAACGGTAAACAAGAGGTTTCCCTCTTGCTACCAGAAAACCTACACAATCACTGCCTGGCGGCATCCTCGATCCGCGGAGCATTCGATCAAAGGGAGTTTTTTCCATGCGCAAACTGATGTATCTGACCCTTGCGGTCTGCCTGATGATGGCGGGGGCCGTTGCCGCCAATGCCGCTGAACCTGCTGCCGCCAAGATCGGCGTCGTGGACATGCAGGCTGTCGCCACCCAGAGCGAACCTGCCCAGGCCGCCAAAAAGCAGATGGAAAGCAAGTACGGCAAAGAGCGTGCCGCTCTGGAAAAGCAGGGCGAAGCCCTGAAGAAGTCTGCCGAGGAACTGAAGGGCCCCAAGGCCTCTGATGAAAAGAAGCTGGCCTTCATCCGCAAGAAGCAGGAACTGGACCAGAAGACCCGCAACTTCCTGCGCAAGGTGGAACAGGACGAAGTGAAGCTGCGCCAGGATATGGTCACCATGGTCTTCAACGCCACCTACAACGTGGCCCAGAAGAAGGGCTTCAACTTCGTGGTGGACATCACCGCCGGTGGCGTCCTCTACGCCGACCAGACCATGGACCTGACCCAGGACGTGCTGGCCGAAGTCAACCGTCTCCACAAGGAAGACAAGGCCAAGGGCAGCAAGTAAGCGCCCCCCACAGCCGGATCTCGAGCCCCCTGTCCGCAGGGGGCTTTTTTTTGCCCGCCTGCCGGCAGCAGGCCGCCTTGTCTTGCGCCAGGCATCGGGCTAAACTGCGCCATCATACCCATCAAAGGAGTTTTCCATGTCGGACGCTACGCCTATCACCATGGACATCCAGCGCATCCTCTCCATCCTGCCCCACCGCTATCCTTTCCTGCTGGTGGACCGCGTGCTGGAATGCGTGCCTGGCTCCCATATCAAGGCCTACAAGAACGTGACCATCAACGAGCCCTTCTTCCAGGGCCATTTCCCCGGTGCGCCCATCATGCCCGGCGTGCTCATCCTTGAAGCCCTGGCCCAGACCGGCGCTCTGCTGGCGGTCTCCGGCATGGAAGGCGACCTGTCGGACAAGCTCTTCTTCTTCACCGGCCTGGACGGCGTCAAATTCCGTCGCCAGGTGGTGCCCGGCGACCGCCTGGAACTGCACTGCGACAATATCCGCATGAAGCTCAAGCTCTGCAAGATGGACGCCCGCGCGTATGTGGACGGCAAACTGGCCGCCGAGGCCCAGATCACTGCCGCCATCGGCGACCGCCCCAAGGCCTAGCATGAAAGTCGCTCTGGTGCATTACTGGCTGGTCAACATGGCCGGCGGCGAAAAGGTGCTGGAGGCCCTGTGCCGTCTCTATCCGCAGGCGGACATCTTCACCCACGTGGTGGACAGGGAAAAGCTCCTGCCCGAATTCCGCCGGCACAAGATCAGCACCACCTTCATCAACAGCCTGCCCGCCAGCCGCAGGCTGTATAAAAAGTACCTGCCCCTCATGCCGCATGCCCTGGAGCAGCTGGACCTGACGGACTACGATCTGGTCATCTCCAGCGAGTCCGGGCCCGCCAAAGGGGTCATCACCCGGCCCGACTGCCTGCACGTCTGCTACTGCCACACGCCCATGCGCTATCTGTGGGACAACTGGCCGGCCTACATGCGGAGCACGGGGCGGCTCTCCCGTCTGGCCATGCGCCTGCTGCTGCCCTCCCTGCGGCAGTGGGACTGCCTCAGCGCCCAGCGGGTGGACCACTTCGTGGCCAACTCCCGTCATGTGGCCCGGCGCATCCGCAAGTACTGGCGCCGCGAGGCCGCCGTGGTCCATCCGCCGGTGGACACCAACGCCTTCACGCCCCGCGCGGAACCGGGCGGGGAGCACTACCTCTGCTTCGGCCGTCTGGCTTCGTACAAGCGCGTTGATCTGGCCGTAGAGGTCTGCACCCGCCTTGGCCGCCCGCTGGTAGTGGCCGGTGACGGCGAGATGATGCAGCAGCTCAAGGCCAAGGCAGGCCCCAGCGTGCGCTTTGTGGGCCGCCAGGACGATGCCGCCGTGCGCGAGCTCATGGCCCGCAGCCGGGCCCTGCTCTTCCCCGGCGAGGAAGACTTCGGCATCATCCCGGTGGAAGCCATGTCGGCCGGGGTCCCGGTCATCGCTTACGGACGCGGTGGCGCCACCGAGACCGTGGTGGACGGCGAGACCGGCCTGCTCTTCAGCGAGCAGACCCCGGAGAGCCTGGCCGAGGTCCTGCAGCGCTTCGAACAGTGCGAAGGGGATTTCGATCCCCGACACCTGCACGCGCATGCGGAAAAGTTCTCTACCGAGAATTTCCTGACCGGCTTCCGCCATGAGGTGGAAGCGGCCATGGCCCGCATGTAAAGGACAAAACAGTCCGTAAAGAAAAAAGGACAGCCTTCATGGCTGTCCTTTTCTTTTGTCGCGCGAGCCTTTTCGGGGCTGTCCTCGTTCCATGCAGGCATAAGCGACGCGCGCTTGTATCCGGGCAAGGTACTGCCCAGCCCCGCTCTTTTGCAAAGAAGCGATGTTTCCGCTGCTCCGGCGGAGCACTATCTGCTTCCGGACTCGTGGCTCCTGCAGGCCCCGCTAGTATGCGCCGTAGCCGGTGAGCACCACGGGGAAGGTACGGGCCAGGATCCAGAGATCCATCCAGATGCACCAGTTGGTCACATAATAGCGGTCCAGGCTGACCCGTTCCTCGTAGGTCGTATTGTTCCGTCCGGAGACCTGCCACAGTCCCGTGATGCCCGGGCGCACCCGGCAGTAATCCGCGTAGACTTCGCCGTATTTGGCGATCTCGGCCTCCACGATGGGACGCGGCCCCACCAGGCTCATCTCGCCCCGCACCACATTGATCAGCTGGGGCAGTTCATCCAGGCTGCTCTTGCGCAGGAAACGGCCCACGCGGGTGATACGGGGGTCATGCTTCAATTTGCGGTCCTTTTCCCACTCGTCGCGCAGGTCGGGATTTTCCTCCAGATAGCGGGCCAGCACCTCGTCCGCATCCTGGCGCATGGTACGGAACTTGAATACGTCGAAGGCCTTGCCGTCCTTGCCCAGACGACGCTGCCGGTAGAACACCGGCCCGCGGCTGTCCAGACGGATCAGCAGGCACAGCAGCAGGCCGGGCACAGAACACAACACGACCACGGGCAGACAGAGCACGAGGTCCAGGGCTCTCTTGAGGCGCTGCCGCCAGCGACGGCGCAATTTCTGCATGAGCATGAAGCCCGTCATGGTCCCCAGGTCGCAGGCATGGAACCAGTGCTGCCGGACGCCGCTGCTCTGGGCGGGCACCACCAGGATCTTGACGAAATAGCGGCTGGCTTCATGGACGAAGCGGGCCGTATGGGCATCGGAAGGCTGCAGCATCAGGGCGATGGCCCCGGGATGGCGACGCTCCGCGTCCTTCAGCTGGCGTCTGGCTTCTTCCATGTCCGGGGGCAGCGTGAAGATGTCTACCGGCGAAAGGCCCAGCCAGGGGTGGCGTTTGAGATAATGCCACAGCTCACGGCCCGTATTGCTGCGATCAAGGATCACCAGAGGGGTCCCCCACCAGCGGAACTTGCCGAAATAGTGACGGCAAAAGCGCCGTGTCACCGGCAAAAGGAAGATGCTCAGCAGCCAGGCCCCCACGAGCACGATACGCGAATAGGCCACACTGGCCTTGCCCGCGAACAGCAGGGCAAGGATGAGGCCGAAGGTCAGTGTGCTCAGCGCGCAGAGTTTGCGGCTTTCCACATAGGCAGGCAGCGAGATGACCCCGTAAAGGCCCAGGGCCAGCCCCATGAACGGCGCCAGCAGGAGCATGGAAAGCATCCAGTCATAGCTGGTGATGTTAAGATCGCCCCACAGGGCGCGCAGGCACAAAACAAAAAACGTACAGGCAAAAAGCGTCAGGAAGTCGCAACACACCAGCAGGATGACGCGGGGCGGCACCCCCAGACTCTGCAGCATGCGCTGAGCTAGACGGGAAAATTCCATCTTGATTCCGGTCTCCGGTAAGGAAGAAAAAAGGCGGGGACGGGCAGGAGAGCGGCTTTGTGACGCCTTCTCACTTGCGCCCGTGCGCGGCTTTTGCTAAAAAATTTTGTTGCCGCGCGATACGGCATCAGGTTATACCCGGCCCTCACATTTTACAAGGGAAGCACCATGAAAAAACTTTTTGTTTGCGCCCTGCTGTTCGGCCTGCTGGCCTCTGTGCCGGCCTTTGCCCAAAAGACCTACGTCAACGGCATCGACTCCAACTATCCGCCTTTTGCTTATGTCGATGAAAAGACCGGCCAGCCTGCCGGTTTTGACGTGGATGCCATGAACTGGATCGCCAAGACCATGGGCTTCAAGGTCGTCCACAAGCCTGTGGCCTGGGACGGTATCGTGCTGGCCCTTGCCAACAAGCAGATCGACATGATCGCTTCCGGCATGAGCATCACTGAAAAGCGCCGCAAGGTGGTGGACTTTTCCGATCCTTACTGGGAAGTCTCCCGCGTGTTCCTGGTGCCTGCCGACTCCAAGCTGACCCCTGCCGACATCCTGTCCAAGCCCATTAAGCTGGGCGTGCAGCGCGGCACCTCCGAAGCTGAAGCCATCAAGCAGGAACAGAAGGAAAAGGGCTATCCCTTTGAGCTGCGCTTCTATGAATCCTGTCCTCTGGCCGTGGAAGACCTGGTCAACGGCCGTATCGAAGCCGCCCTCATGGACTCCCTGCCCGCCGGTGACGCCATCGCCCGCGGCAAGGCCGTGAAGAAGGCCGGTGTGCACGGCGAACCCGACCAGTTCGGCGTGGCCATCCGCAAGGGCGACAAGGAACTGCGCGCCCTCATCGACGAAGGTTTCCGCAAGCTGCAGGCCGATCCCTACTGGAAGGAACTGCAGGCCAAGTACCTGAGCAAGTAATCTCTTACTGACTGATACAGCGGCCCGTGCCGCTTTTCCAAGGTGAACCGCCGCCCTTGTCGCGGCGGTTCGCCATGTCCATACAGCCCGTTTTTCTCATGTCCGATATCTTTCCCTTCAGCGCGATCCTGGATTTCCTGCGGGATATCCTCATGCAGGCCTGGCTCTGCCTGGCCGTCGTCCTGCGCCCCATCGTAGGCGATACCATCGTGGATGCCTTCCCCTTCATCATGGGAGGCACGCTGGTGACCGTGGGCTCGGTGGCCCTGGCGCTGGGCATGGGGCTGGTGCTGGGCGTCCCCATGGCCGTGCTGCAGGTGTACGGTAACGCCCTGGCCCGCCGTCTGGTGGGACTGTATGTCTGGTTTTTCCGCGGCGTCCCCATCCTGGTGCTGCTCTTCCTTTCCCAGGGGCTTTTCCTTTCCATGGGCTGGATCCTCGAGCCCTTCTTGCTCTCCTGCCTCGTCATGGGCTGCATCAGCACGGCCTATCAGTCCCAGATCTTCCGGGGCGCCATCGAGAGCCTGCCCCAGGGACAGCTCAAGGCCGCACGCGCCCTGGGCATGCGCGACCTGACCGCCATCACCTGCATCATCCTGCCGCAGGCCCTGCGCCTTTCCATCCCGGGCTGGGCCAACGAATTTTCCATCCTCCTCAAAGACTCCGCCGTCTGTTACCTGCTGGGCACCATGGAAATCATGGCCCGCGTCAATGCCGTGGCCCAGCGTACGCATGAACATCTGGCGTTTTTCGCCCTGGCGGGGGTCATCTATTTCGTTTTGACGCTGATCGTGCTCAAGCTCTTGCGCCGCCTGGAAAACAAGGTCCAGATCCCCGGCTACTCCGCCGGCACGGTGGGCAGCATGGCCAAAAACACGCAGCATGGGGTAAAGAACGCATGAACGAAGTTGTCTTGCAGGTAAAAGGCATCAGCAAAAGCCTGGGCGGCAAGTCCATCCTGGACAATTGCTCCCTGAACATGAAACGCGGCGAGCTCAAGGTCCTCATCGGTCCTTCCGGTGCGGGCAAGAGCACGCTCTTGCAGTGCATCAACTGCCTCATCCCCCCGGACAAGGGCGAGATCATCCTTGAAGGCGAAAAGCTCGACTTTTCCAACAAATCCAAGCTCTGTGCCTTCCGGGCCCAGGTGGGCATGATCTTCCAGGACTTCAACCTGTTCGACCACCTGACCGCCGAAGAGAACGTGGCCATCGCCCTGCGCAAAGTGCGCGGCATGTCCGCTACGGCCGCCCGTGAACGCGCCATGGACGAGCTGGCCCGCGTGGGCCTTGCCCGCCGTGCCCTGCTCTACCCCGCCCAGCTTTCCGGCGGCCAGAAGCAGCGCGTGGCCATGGCCCGTGCCCTGGCCATGGACCCCAAGGTCATCCTGCTGGACGAGCCTACCTCCGCCCTGGACCCGGAACTGGTGGGCGAAGTGCTCTCCGTCATCCGTGACCTTTCCAAGGGCGGCATGACCATGATCATGGCCACCCACCAGATGGACTTTGCCCGTGCCCTGGCCCACGAGATCCTGTTCATGGAGCGCGGTGTCATCATCGAACAGGGTGCGCCCGAGACCCTGCTGGCCGAAGGCAGCAATACCCGTACCCGCGACTTCTGCGCGCACCTGCTGGATATGGGAGCCTAGCGTGGTCATCGACATCCCCTTTTTCACCCAGGACGTCATCCCGGCCCTCAACCAGGGCCTGAAAGTGTCCATCGCCCTCATCGTCCCGGCCAGTATCCTGGGCTTCGTGGGCGGCGTGGCACTGGGATGTCTGCGGGCCTTCGGCGGCCCCTGGAGCAGCCGGCTGGGCAACTGGTACACCGCCATCATCCGCGGCGTGCCGCTGGCCGTGCAGCTGATGATGATCTATTATGCCCTGCCCAAGATGGGCATCTATTTCGAGCCCTACGGCGCCGCCCTGCTGAGCTTCATCCTTTGCAGCGCCGCCTATCATTCGGAGTATATCCGCGGGGCCCTGCTCTCCATCCGTCAGGGCCAGATCAAGGCGGCCCAGGCCCTGGGCATGACCACCTTCCAGACCGTGTTCTGGATCGTCATCCCCCAGGCAGCCCGGCGTGCCCTGCCCGGCTGCGGCAACGAGATCATCTACCTCATCAAGTACAGTTCCCTTGCCATGCTCGTGACCTGTAACGAGCTCATGAGCGAAGCCAAGGTGCTGGCCTCGGACACCTTCCGCAATACGGAAGTCTTCCTGGCCGTGGGCCTCTACTACCTCATCCTGGTCTCCCTGGCCACCTGGTGCCTGCGCTGGCTGGAAAAGCGCTACAGCATCCCCGGCTTCGGCAACCGCTAGTTTCCTTTTTCATGAGGGGAGGGGACCCCCCTCTGCTGACGCGAGAGGGGGTTCCCCTCCCCTCAAACTCCCCTCTCTTCCCCCAGCGCGTTTTGCTTAAAAAGCTGCGCCAGCAGGCAGGGAAGCTTATCTGCAAGGCAACAAAAGGCGCTGCCCGCATACGCGGACAGCGCCTTTCCTTATTCGTACGAATACCACCTGGTTCCTGCTCTGGCTCTGAAAGACTCTTTCCTCCATAGCCTCTTCTACCGCACCTTCCACACAGTTTTGTGCCTTTTTACGAATATCCGTGTCGCCCTTTCCTGCGTTGCAAGAAAGGGATCGCAATCCGGACCAGAAAGGCATTTGGTCGGCAACGGCCTTTTGTACTTTGAAAAATCTCTCCGGGAAGCTGCCACGGTATCAGCAACGGCCGCATTGCTGCTGTGCCGAACCTCAACGCCCCAAGATCCCGGATAAAAAAATTCGCAGCATCCAGAGCCATCACCATAAAAAATTCCCCTCCCCGCTGAAGCGCGCTGGGGAGGGGGTGGGGAATTTGAGGGGCGGGGGAACACCTCTCGCGCTGGCAGCGACCGGATGGCGGCCCCTTGGGCCGTGCCCGTTGCGACGAAGGAAGCTACGGGCATCGACAGCAGAGATGCGGGGGTCCCCCGCCCCTCAACAAAACAGCACGGCCATGCTGCTGTTACATGTGCAGGGCGGCCTGACCGAGTTCCAAAGCCTTAAGGTTGGAGGCCTGCAGCTTGGCGGGCAGGTATTTTTCGATGGCGGACTTGAGGGCGTCGATGCCGAAGGGCAGCAGGCCCGAGGCACAGACAGCGGCCAGCAGCACGGTATTGCCCGCCTGGGCGGCACCGGCCTGGATGCCCAGCTCGCGGCAGGCTAGGAAATGGCACTGGCTGGCAACGGCGCGGGACTTCTGCTCGATCTCTTCCATGGAAGGATATGCAGCCATGCCCAGCGACACGCTCAGGGGCGGCATGGGATCACGGCTGGAGAAGATGACGCCGCCGGGACGCAGGTACGGCAGACCGCGCAGGGTCTCCAGGGGCTCGAAGCCCAGCAGGATGTCGGCCTCGCCAAGATCCAGCTTGGGCGAACGCCAGCCGCCCAGCAGCAGCACGGATTCCACCACACCGCCGCGCTGGGCCATGCCGTGGACTTCGCCGGCCACAACTTCCTGCCCGGCATCCAGAGCGGTGCGGGCCAGCAGGGTGGTGGCGGTCAGGGTGCCCTGTCCGCCCACGCCGGTGAAGAAGATACGAAGACGCTTTTGTTTGTCGCTATGTTGCATAATACACCTCACCTAGGCGCGCTTTCTGGCCTTGAAGGCCTTGGGGGCCACCTGCAGACAGACCATGCAGCCGGTGCAGAGATTTTCATCCACAGCCACGTCCTCGCCATTGCGATAGAAAGCGGGGCAGGCCAGTTCTTCCAGACAGCGCTGGGCATCGGCGCCCTGCTCGGCCACATAGGCCACCTGGGCGGCGGCCTTCTTGAGGCGGCGGCGGGCATAGAGCACGCAGGGTTCTTCCGCGATGATGACGCGCACGCCCTTCTTGTCGCGCATGTCTTCCAGGGCCGAATGCAGGGCCTTGAGGTTGTAGGAACGGACCTTCACACATTCGGTGACGCCCAGGCCGCGCACCACGGATTCGATATCCAGATGCATGGCCTCTTCACCGAGGATGTCCTGCAGCATGCCGGGATTGGGCTGGTGACCGGTCATGGCGGTGGTGCCGTTGTCGAGGATGACCACCAGGATGTCGTGCTTGTTGAACACGGCGTTGGCCAGGCCGGTCATGCCGGAATGGAAGAAGGTGGAGTCACCGATGAAGGCCACCACCGGCTTGCCGGAAGCCCGGGCAAAACCGCTGCCGGCGGACACGGAGGAGCCCATGCAGACCAGGAAGTCGGCCATGCGCAGGGGCGGCAGCATGCCCAGGGTGTAGCAGCCGATGTCGCTGGAATAGTAGGCGTCGTCGCCAAAGGTGTGGCGGACGGCGTAGTAGACGGCGCGGTGGGAGCAGCCGGCGCAAAGGTTCGGCGGACGCACGGGCAGCTCGCGGACCACGGGCGAAGAAGCCTTGACCGGGCAGGGGCAGTCCAGATAATCGGCCACGCGGCGCAGGACCAGGGTGGTGGAGTATTCGCCCAGCACTGTGAGGGTCTCGTCCTTGCCTTCGATGCGGGCCTTGCAGCCGTACTTCTGGGCCAGGGCGCGCACGCTGCCTTCCAGCAGGGGCTCGCCTTCTTCCAGCACCAGCACGCGGTCGCAGGACTGCAGGAAGGCTTCGATACGGCCTTCGGGCAGGGGCCAGGTCATGCCCAGCTCGAGCACGCGCACGCGCTCTTCCCAGCCGCCGGAGGCCAGGGCGTCGGCCAGATAGTTGCGGGCCACACCGCTGGCGATGATGCCCAGACGGCAGCCTTCGGGGCCGTATTCACGGCTGAAGCGGCTGGACTCGGCAAAGGCGCGGGCCTTTTCCATGATCTCCAGCAGGGAGCGGTGACGGCCACGGGCCACGGCGGGCACGGGCACGAAGCGGCCGGGATTGCGCTGGAAGTCCACGATGGGCGCGGGACCCGCCGGCAGATCGTCGAATTCCACATTGCCGCGCATATGGCTGACGCGGGTGGTGGTACGCAGCAGCACGGGCTGCTGGAGCTCGCGGGCCAGGCGGAAGGCCTCGCGGGTCATGTCCTTGGCTTCCTGGGCGGACACAGGCTCGAAACAGGGCAGGGAGGCAAAGCGCGCATAGTAGCGGTTGTCCTGCTCGTTCTGGCTGGAGTGGCAGCCGGGGTCATCGGCGGAGAGCACCACCAGACCGCCGGGCAGACCGGTGTAGACCGAGGTGAACAGCGGGTCGGCCGCCACGTTGAGGCCCACGTGCTTCATGGTCACCAGGGCCTGGGCACCGCCCAGGGCCGCACCGGCGGCCACTTCGAAGGCGACCTTTTCGTTGACCGCGTACTCGATCTTGTAGCGGCCCTCGCCCCCCAGTTTGTAAAAGGTATCCGGCACTTCGGAAGAAGGCGTGCCAGGATAGCAGGTGACCATGTTCACGCCGGCTTCAAGCGCGCCGCGTACGATGGCTTCATTGCCCAGCAAAACGTGGCGCTCGCCACGCGCCCCGTGCAGCAGAGGATGTTTGCTCATGTGTCCTCCCGGCCCGTGCGCGTCGGCAGAGGGGCCGCCAACGTTCTTACTACTTGTTCTCCGCGCCGTCCTTCACGGGCGCGGTCTTGCCACCGCCCAGCGCTTCCGCGCGCGAGCGGTAAAACTCACCGTCCAGACCAGGCTGCGAGGCGGCCAGGGCTTCATAGGCGGCAACGGCCACATCGGTCTTGCCCGCCGCTTCGGCGGCTTCGCCCAGCAACATGCGCAGGGTGGCACGGCCGTCCTCGGTGGCGCGGCTCTCCAGGCCCTGCAGCAGGGTCACGGCATCAGCGGGACGATCCAGCTTGATCAGCGCGCCGGCCTGGCCCAGAGCGGCCATCAGGCCCATGGCACCGTCGGCGTCCAGCTTGGCCGCCGTGGCATAGGCCTGTTCGGCACGGCTGTAATCCTGATCCTGCATGGCGAACTCGGCCTGCATCAGATAGATGCTGTAACGCATGTTCTCGGGAGCTTTGGCTGCCAGGTCGTCCAGCGCCTTGAGGCGATCCCCGCCCTTCATGGTGATGCCGATACGCGCCAGTTCGGTCTGGGCCTCGGCCTGCAGGCCGCCCTGATGCCAGCGCCACACGGCGGTGCCTACCAGGGCCACCAGAAGGACGACCACCACGCCCACGATCAGCCCGCTGTTGCGTACGATGAACTGCAGCAGCGGTGCGCTTTCCGCGCTCACCTCAGCCTTGAGGTCATTGAGCAGGGTAGGAGATTCAGGGGTATTCTGAGGTCTGACAGGATTCATTTCTTTCAGTGCTCCTTGCAAAAGCTTCGCCCGCGGTCGCCGGAGCTGTCACGGTGCGGTCTATTTATGTAGGATAGGGAGCGGCCTTCTGTCAAAGAAAAACCCCTGCCGGCAGTAGGGAATCCCGAAGCCGGACGCTCCTCTTCCCGGGAGGGCGTCGGCCGGAAACCGGAGGCATATCCGCCTTCCGCACCGACGCCTTTCCCCCCAAAAAAGAAGGATATCCGGGCGTACAGCGGCATCCCGTACAGGGGGCCGTCCCCTTGCCCTCGCTCCTGCGGCAGCGTATAGAGAGACGAGCCAACCCAAGGAGCCCGTATGACTTTGGCACAAGAAATGACCCTGCTCGGCCAAAAGGCCAAGGAAGCCGCCCGCCTGCTGGCCAAGGCCAGCCCCGCGGCCAAGAACGCCGCCCTCACCCGTCTGGCCGCCCTGCTCGAAGAGCGGGAAGCCGAGCTGCGCACCGCCAACGCGCAGGATCTGGACGCGGCCCGCGCCCGGGGCCTGGACGCCCCCCGCATGGACCGCCTGACCCTGCATCCCGCCGTACTGGCCGACATGCGCGCCGCCTGCCTGCATGTGGCCGGTCTGCCCGACCCCGTAGGCGCCATGGACAGCCAGTGGCAGCGCCCCAACGGCCTGCTGGTGGGCCGCATGCGCGTGCCGCTGGGCGTCATCGCCATGATCTACGAGGCCCGCCCCAACGTGACCATCGACGCGGCCATCCTCTGCCTGAAGGCGGGCAATGCCGTGATCCTGCGCGGCGGCAGCGAGGCCCTGCACTCCAACACCGCTCTGGCCGCCCTGCTGCGCCAGGCCCTGGAAGAAGCCGGTCTGCCCGCCGACGCGGCCCAGCTGGTGACGACCACGGATCACGCCGCGGTCACCGAGCTGTGCAAGCTCGACCAGTATATCGACGTCATGATCCCGCGCGGTGGCGAAGGTCTGGTGCGTGCCGTGACCGAAGCCGCCACCATGCCGGTGCTCAAGCATTACAAGGGCGTCTGCCATGCCTTCGTGGACGCGGACGCGGACCTGGACAAGGCCCTGGACATCGTTTTCAACGGCAAGGTGCAGCGTCCCGGCGTCTGCAACGCTCTGGAATGCCTGCTGGTGCACAAGGACTGCGCCGCGGCCTTCCTGCCCCGAGTGGGCCGGCGTCTGGGCGAGGCCGGTGTGGAGTTCCGCGCCTGCCCCGCTTCCCTGCCGCTGCTGGGCCCCACGGCCAAGGCCCAGAGCCCCGACGATCTGGGACAGGAATTCCACGCCCTGATCCTGGCCGTCCGCGTGGTGGACGACATGGATGCGGCCCTGGCACACATCGCCCGCTACGGTTCCAACCACACGGAGATCATCTGCACCAACGATCACGAGCACGCCATGCGCTTTTTGCGCGAGGCCGATGCCTCCATGGTGGCGGTCAATGCCTCCACCCGCTTCAACGATGGCGGCCAGCTGGGCCTTGGTGCGGAGATCGGCATCTCCACCTCCAAGCTCCATGCCTATGGCCCCATGGGCGTGCAGGAACTGACCACCACCAAGTTCGTGGTCTTCGGTCAGGGGCAGGTGCGGCAATAGACATGGACGGGAAGCGCGCAGCGGGCCGGGCCCTGTTCGGCGGCAGTTTCAACCCGCCGCATGTGGGGCATCTGCGTCTGGCCATCGAAATGGCGGAGACCTTGCGCCCCCTGGCCGACAGCGTGGAGCTGATGCCCTGCGCCGCACCGCCGCACAAGGTGGTGAGCGGCCTGCTGCCCTTCGACCTGCGCGCCGCCATGGTGGAAGCCTGTCTGGACGGCCTGCCCGGCCTTTCGTGCAATCGCATGGAAGCCGGACGTCCCGGTCTTTCCTATACCTGGGACACCTTGCAGGCCTGTCGTGAAGAGACACCGGAACGGCCCCTGTTCTTCATCCTCGGCAACCCGGACTATGCCCTGCTGCCCCACTGGCACCGGGGGCTGGAACTGCCCGAGCTCTGCCAGCTGGTGGTGGTGCCGCGCGGTGAGGGCTCGGAAAAGAACTTTCTTGCCGCCACGGAAAGCATGTGGCCCGGTGCCCGGCCGTGCGAGCCTGTCCTGCCCGGGAGCCGCCGCATGCGCCTGCCCGGCGGCGGGCAGGTCCACTTCGTGCCCCTGCCGTGGATCGCGGTCAGTGCCTCGCGCATCCGCCATCGCTGGCTGCACGGCCTGAACGTGGATTTTCTGGTGCCCAAGCCCGTACTGGAGCTGCTGGACGCCCACCGAGAGACCGTGCTGGCGCACTGGCTGCCCGAGGCCAAAACGGACGATGCCTGATGCCGTCCGAGGCTGCAAGAAAACTTATTGCTTTTTTCACCGAAACAGACTAAATAATGCCTTCGGCCTTGCTGTGCATGCACAGCTCCAAAGAGCGGAGAGGTAGCGAAGTTGGCCGTAACGCGCTCGACTCGAAATCGAGTTATCGGTTAATAGCCGGTACGTGGGTTCGAATCCCACCCTCTCCGCCATACCAAAGACCACCGAGATCCAAGAAAGTCCGCAAAGCCTTGAGCTGAGCGGACTTTTTCTGTTTTTGAGGTTCAAGAAGACTCACGAAAAATCGCAGACAGCCACAAAAAAAGGGGCAACTTTGGGGGCAAGTAACGTTGCCCCATATATTTCAAACAGGAGTTGCCTAATGCTACCTGCGTTCAGACGCTGCCACGAACGGAAAGAACGCCAGTCTCCTCCTTGCCCAGCCAGATCTCGGCCATGCTGTCCAGTTCCGCGCGGCGAGCCTGCCAGTCCGGGCAGACCTGCGCCAGCAGCTGCCAGAAGAAAGGGGAATGCCTGTGTTCGCGCAGGTGGCAAAGCTCATGCAGGATCACATACTCGATGCAGTGACGTGGTGCGCGTACCAGGTCTGGATTGAGCAGGACGACACCCTGCGGCGTGCAGCTGCCCCAGCGGGCCTTCATGCGCACCAGGCGCAGAGGCGGCCTGTCCGCCCAGGGGACCAGCGGCAGCATCCGTTCAAAATACTGCGGCAACACTTCCTCCGCCCGCTGACGGTACCAGGCCTCGAGACGCCGCCGGATCTCTTCCGTACGCGAGGCCAGCACCGCAGGCTCTTCGCTCCACGGGTAACGGCTGGGGACAACCAGTCTGCCGCGCAGCAGACGGACATGCTTCCCTTCACTCTCATCCACGATGCGCAACTGATGGCGCCGCCCCAGATAAAAGTGGGTCTCCCCGCCCACAAAGCGGCGCGGCAAGGCGTGGGCCCGCTGTGCCTGAAAGCGTTCCCGGGTCTCCAGCAGCCAGCGGACGCGCTGTTGCAGGACGTCCTCAACGGCTTCCAGCGACGTGGCGGCATCGGCGGTCACGATGATCTCGCCCTGCGGCGTTACGGCGATGCGTATGCTGCCGCGTGCCGTCCCCCGACGGACAAGACGGAAGGGCAAGCGTTCCTCGCCATACAGAAGAAAATGCTCCACCTGCATCGGGCTTTCCGCATCCTGCCCCGTGTTTTCAGTCATGCCGGGCGTCATGGCCCTGTGTCCTTGCCTGTACATCTCAGGCCTTCTGGGCGCGCACGCGCAGGCTGGCGGTCACGGCTTCGATGATGGCCTGGATGGCGGCCATATCCGTCCTGAGCGTCTCCGGCGCGGCTTCACTGAAGAACAGCGTCAGCAAGCCCTTGCTGATAGCCTTTTCCCTGTCCTCCATATTAAGGGAAAACTCCTTCTGGGCCCGGATCGTGATGTCCTCCATGGCCAGAGCCAAATGCACCCAAGGGGCAAGGGACGGCTCATCGTCCACGGCTTCTCCGTCCGGGATGCGCTCACCCAGCGCCATGCGGAGGATACCGACCCAGATACGGGCATCGGGGTGCGTCTCCAGCGCGGAAGGGACGCCCGGCGTTTTTCCGGCCTGCACCTTTTTTTCCAGATCCGCAAAGAGCAGATACTGCTTGATGGGCGCATCGAACGATTCCTTGCTTCTGGCGATGGCCTGTTTCAACAATTCGGAAAAGTAGGCGTGTGCATAGGGATCGTCGGCCAGCTTCACATCTATGGTGCGGGTCAGGCGGCTGGCGATGGCGGCGGCTTCGGAGCGGGCCTTGTCCTCGCTCCACTGGGCGGGATCGCCCTTGCCCAGATCATCGACGCGATAGATTCCCTCCGGCTCCTGTATGGCGACCCCTGCTATATGCCTGTCCAGCAAGGCATGGATGCTGGCCGCATAGGCATCATAGTCCACGGTTTCCTGGGCCAGGGCCCGTACCTGTTTCCGCACCGAGGCATAACGGCGAGCGGCCTGCTTGAAGCGCTCCCTGTCCGCATCGGTGAAGGAAAGGTCCTCATAGAAGCTGCGGGATTGCAGGGCCACGCCCAGACAGCTCTCAAAAGCGCGCAGGGCAAGATAAAAGTCGTCGCGGCGTTTGCGGTTCCTGTCCACGGCCTTGCCGTCCTGCCATTCCATGCGCGGGCCCAGATGCTGCACCAATGCCTGGACATCGGCCAGATTCAGCCCGGTGAACAGGCCGTCCAGCGTCTCCAGAAGCTGCGGCAGACGCTTGTATTCGGTGGACATGGCCGCATACAGGCCCTGCACGTCTTCCGCCCGATAGCCCTGCACTCGCTCCGCCAGTCCGTTGTAGCTGGCGATGCTGGTATCCAGCGCGGACAGGATGCCCTTGTAGTCCACCAGATAGCCGAACTTTTTCAGCTCGTGCAGGCGATTGACGCGGGCGATGGCCTGGAGCAGCTCGTGCTGCTTCAGGGGCTTGTCGATGTAGAGGACCATATTGCGCGGCTCGTCGAAACCGGTGAGCAGCTTGCTGACCACGATGAGCAGTTGCGGATCGCCCTCCGTGGCGAAGCGGTCGAGGACGCGCTGGGTATATTTGCTCTCCGCCTCCTTGCCGACGTGCTTGCTCCACCAGGCGGCCACGGCGTCCCGGCTCTCGGCGTCCACCTCCTCATGGCCTTCGCGGGTGTCCGGCGGCGAGATGACCACCGCCGAGGAGATCAGCCCCTGGTCCTCAAAGATCTGCTGGTAAGCCACGGCCGCGCCCTTACTGGAGCAGGCCAGCTGGCCTTTCATGCCCTTGGGCAGGGTGAGCAGGTGGGCCGCGATGTCCGCTGCGATGAGCTCCATGCGGCCTTTCGTGCGGTCGATCTGGCTGGAGCGGGAGAACTTGCGCTTGAGGTCGGCCCGCTGCTGGTCAGTAAGGCCGGATGTGATACGGTCGAACCAGGCATCGATGGCTTCTTCATTGACCGAAAGATCCGGCACGCGCTCCTCGTACAGCAGGGGCGTCACCGTGCCGTCGGCCACGGCCTGCTGCATGGTATAGGCATGCAAGATGCGGCCGAAGGTCTCTTCCGTGCGGGAGCGTTCCTTTTCCAGCAGCGGCGTGCCGGTGAAGGCGATGAACGCCGCATTGGGCAGGGCCCGGCGCATGAGCTGGTGCGTCTCCCCGCTCTGGCTGCGGTGCCCTTCATCCACCAGCACGATGATGTCCGGGCTCTCGTTGCGGCATTCCTTGCGCTGGGCAGCGGTATGGAACTTGTCGATGATGGTGAACAGGATGCGTTCCTGCCCCTTGCCCAGCTTTTCGGCCAGCTTGCGGCCCGTGCGCACACGGGCTTCGGCGGCCTCTTTCTTGCCGAGGACACCGCTTTTCAAAAAGTTCTTCAGGATCTGTTTTTCCAGATCCACGCGGTCCGTGACCACCACGATACGGCATTGCTTGAGCTCCGGCAGCAGGACAAGGGCCTGCGCCAGCATGACCATGGTGTAGGACTTGCCGCTGCCCGTGGTATGCCAGATGACGCCGCCGCGCCGCTTGCCGCCCTCGCAGCCCTTCAGGCGTTCCAGCATGGCCCGCAGGCCGAACACCTGCTGATAACGGGCCGCCAGCCGGTGCAGGCCGTCGCGGCTGGTCTCGAAAAGGGTGAAGAAGCGCATGCCGTCCAGAAGACGCGCGGGATGCAGCAGGCCCGCCACGCAGCGATCCTGCCCGGTCAGCACGCCGTGCTGCGCGATATGCCAGGCCTCCCCCTGCGCGGCAGGACGCAGGGCCAGGATGGCCGCGGCATCCTCCGCCGGGGCGCCCTGCTTCCAGGCGCTGATGCTCGCGTCCGGCGTTTCCTCTTCCCGCCAGGAGGCCCAGAATTTGGCCGGTGTGCCGCATGTCCCGTATTTGCCGTCCATACCGTCCACGGCAAGGGCTATCTGGGTATAGATGAAGAGATGCGGGATGTAGTCGCGCCCCTGGTTGCGGATCATCTGGGAAATGGCCTGCGTATAGGGCGGCTTGCCGTCATTGCCGGGCAGGTCGGGCCGCTTGCACTCCACCACGGCCAGCGGCAGTCCGTTCACATAGCAGACGATGTCCGGCACGACCTTGTGCAGGCCCGACGTATCGGCCACGGCCAGTTCTTCGGTGACGTGGAAGATATTGTTTTCCGGACAGTCCCAGTCCAGCACGGAGATGGTGCAGTCCGTGCTTTTGCCGCCTATCTCCTCCGTGACCGTGATGCCGTGGCGCAGCAGGTCATAGATATGCTCGTTGGTGGGCAACAGGCCGTCACGCAAGGGAGGCCGCAGGGCGGCGATGATCTTTTCCACATTGGCCGGAGAGAGGTAAAAGGAGGTCTCCCCCACCTGAAAGGAACGCCCGCCCAGATAACGGCGCAACACCGGGACCAGTACCACGCTGGCACTCTTGCCCCCGGCAGCGCCGCGCAGCCCGTCGGCCTGCTCCGGCGAAAGATAACGGTAACCCATGCCGCACAGCAGGGCCAGGGCGGGCAACTTGGAGGAACGGTCTTCAGGGGTGAGCTGTATCATGAGTGCCTCATCAAAGATTTAATTAACCCTGCTGACTTTTTATATTATTTATCTGTTCTTCTACATATAGAGTCCATAACAAACTTTCACACTTTCTATCACTATCAACAGAAATAATATGAATTCTGTCCTTCATAGATTCAGAACTTAATCTGATATTTTTTTGCAATTTTTGTTTAATAATACGTGTATTATGGTTATTAGTCACATAGAATAAATGCTTTTTCTCTTCATCAACTAGCTGTCGAAATATCCCATTTATATGAGCATCATCCGAGTTAAATCCAAATCCGATACAGATAATTGCATCTAATTGTGCATATAATTCATATAACGATACATATTCTTTTGACATTTTTATACTTGTCAATGGCTTTAATCCGCTCTGTGTGAAAATAAAAGGTACAACAATTTGCCCATCACTTAAGTGAGTATCGCCTGTATGTATTTCTTCAACAGAGTTCTTATAAGGATTATAAAAATAGTCTACGCTCCCATTAAGATATTTAATCCCACACCTTTCAAGAATTTTCTTATCTACTGTATTTCTCAATATGTTTGTATAATTTGATGTCCCCAAAGCATTAATTTCTACACTTTGCGAAAACAGCTTCAAGTCTCCATAATATCCATCTGCAGTATAATCAATATCTTTTTCTAGTTCATATATATATTCCTTGGCAACACGCAAAAATATAACCATTTTTGTAAATTTTGCCCATTGCGTCTGCGGAGTGTATAAATAACGAAAATGTTCATCGATAAGTTTTCTATAGTCCAAAGCTACTGAAAATATTTCTTCAAGTAGCAAAGAAAATAATTCTTCTAAAAATTTCTCAAAATCATTCAGGTTTCTATCAGAAATGCATACAACCTTACTACTAAGAACAATATCTAATATTGGAAAACCAAGGCGATTAAAATCAATATTAAAAAGAGTGCTTATATCATCAAATATAGATAACCCAGTATCATTCTTTTCAAAGATATCCTGATTCAAATCATTGACAATATTCTGTCCAATAACGCATATAAAAAGCTGGAGAATTGCCGCTGCATATTTTTTTACGGAAGACTCTTTATTTTTCTTCATAAAATCAAGTAACATCGAATAAAATACAGAGCTAAATATACTCTCAGAGGACTGAGGAGCCATTTTTTTATTTAAAATAATATTATTTGCGTATGTAGTGTCGCCAAACTCTTTTCCAAATTCTTTTCTATAAGCAGAAGCCAGTACTTCCTCGGGTATATTATTATCTTCCAGCAGCTTATAACATATAACATCAAGGTTTGATAGTCTTTCCAATATATGGCGATGATTATACTCTATCGAAGACTGTAAAAGAGAGCCAAATTCACTTTTTCCAAATGCATACACATGCTTTGTATCGAAGCCTTGTGGAAGCCAATATCTAGCGTATGTTCCAGATTTATCAATTTGTTTTAAATCTGCTTTTAGCTGTTCTTTATGATCCTCAACAGATTTTTTAAAAATATTGAGCGCAAATTTGCCACCAGAAGGCATCCCATATGAAATTTCAGCTCCTGCTCCAAAAAAGAATCCTACTTTCATAGATGTCCTCACACTGATAAAAATATATACTTAGACTATTGATGTCAGCAGGAAGGCCCGTACTCGGCCAGATCGCTGTCCAGTGACCAGATATAGACCTCAGTGCTGGGATGCCGTTCTCGCAGACGCAGGCATTCCCCCACCAGCATCATGTCACCGACGCCCCGCCCCTGCACGGCATGTCCATGCGGGAAGTCGTTCATCCATTGCCGCAAATCCTCCGTGCTGCACAGGTCCAGCGGCACGAAGGGCGATGTGCCGTCCAGGGCCTTCTGTACTTCCCGCACCAGGGCACAGGCATAGCCATAACGCTCATTACCGTCCGGCAGATGGCCGATATGGTTGCCGGTCTCAATGATGGTCGCCAGAGGGAGGAAAAAGGTCTCGCCCGCATCGGCTTTTTCCCTGAAAACGGCAAAGACCTCGTCCCGGCATTCGTTTTTGCCGGGCACGTTCAGGATGTTCAGCAGGATGGATGTATCCACCAGACAAAGCGGCTTAGGCATGATCCTGCTCCGTGGCTGCGCGCAGTTCTTCCAGCCAGCTCAGGGCCGCCGCCTTTTCTTCTTCCGCTGTCCTCGTGTCGTGCAGATAGCGGTCGATGACCTGCCACGTGACCAGATCGCCCAGGGAGCCCTGCGCCATGAGGGCCGGATATTTGGGCAGGTCGCCCAGGCGCACCAGACGGCTGTCGCCTTCCGTGCGGTCGCGATAGCAGCAGACCACATCCGGCAAGGCGTCATACGGCAGGGCATCCAGCAAGGCGGGATTGTGCGACGTCAGCAGAATCTGCACCTGCCTCTGGCGGGCAATGTCCAGCGTCTGGGCCACCAGATCCCGGGCACGGGAAGGATGGATGCCGTTGTCCAGCTCCTCGACGACCAGCAGCGAGCCCGCAGGCGCAGTCAGCAAAAAGGCCGCCAACGCCAGCACACGCAGGGTGCCGTCGGACAGGGAGTCGGCATCCATAGTGCGTCCCTTGTCGCCAAAGCTCTCCACCAGTTGCACCATGACTTCGTCACGCGGCGTCTCCACAAAGCGGATGTCCACGATGTCCTGTTCCGGCAGGCTCTTGACGAAGGAGAGCAGACGCTCTTTCCGGGCCGCATCCTGACACAGACGGTACAGCACGGCGGAAAGGTTGGCCGCATCAGCCTGCAGGCTATCGTTCTGGCGATCGACATAGTCCCGCATCCGCGCCGGGATGGTATCCAGAAACTGGATATGGGCAATGAGATCTTTTTGTGCGCCGAGCGACTTGGCAAGAGTGAAAAAGAGTTCCGCATCAAAATCCTGGGGAGAGATCTTGAGCAGGCGCAATTGATGCTGAACACGCTCCTTGTCAATAGTTACGTACTTTTTCGTGACAGCGATATGCCGCTCCCTGGCATCATCAGGAGGATAAAAGCTCAGCTCGCTTTCTTTGCCGTCAATGACATAGTTGAGCTGTATTTTCTGTGTACCATCATAAAAGAGCTTCCCTTTCTGGCCCCGGATGCCGTCGATGGTCGTTTTCCAGACATCGAGCATGGGATGGAAAAAGCCCCAGTACAGCAGGCGCAGGGCCTCCACGGCATTGCTCTTGCCCGATGCATTGGCCCCGATGAGCAGGGTCAGCGGCCCCAGCGGCAGGGTGGCTTCCTTGTAGCTCTTGAAATTGCGGATGGTCACAGAGGTCAGCATGGGCGGCCTGTCCGCCGTATCCGCTTTCGGCAGTGACTCCGGCGGACAGGCGTCGCAGAATCGCTTATAGCTACGTATGGCCGTGCGCAGACTAGCCATCCCCCCTTGCCGGTCTCCTGTCATGGGAAAGGCAGTATTCTCCGGCACCAGTTGCGACAGGATGCCTTCCAGCCCGTCCTGCTGATAAGCGGCATCCAGATCGCCCAGTTGTTCGTCCACCCGTTCGCACTGGCTGGGGTAATTGCCGACAGCCCCATAGCCTTGTTCCTTTTGTTCAAGCCATTGCTTGAATGCTGTTTTGCGCATGAGAGACCTCTTCCGAATTATCCATTAAAATTCAAAAGCAGTATAGTTTCTTTTATTATCTCTTGAGGATTTGCGGGGAATCCATTCATAATCCCCATTCCTATATGGGCATATCTATCCTTAGTAAGCATAAAAATGTCCTTTTTTATATAACATGACTCAATTATAATAGAGAAATTCTTATTGACATCTTCATCAGGTATCTCGCCAAAAAAATTTTCCACAGACTCTCTTGAAATATCTCCATTTATATATTGGAATGCAAGATTTTTATTTATTGTAAATATAATAATCGACATCAAAATAACAAACAGATAACCATCGTTATTCTTCAGTGAATCAATCCCCCGCAAGGCCATATATATCTTCATATTCTGAATAACGCTCTGTATACCCCTTAATGTTATATCATTATGCTCAACAATTTTTTTGATGTATAAATATCCATAGGAATATCTATCATAAAATATTTTTAGGAAATTTTCTTTTCCAAATGCTTCAAGCAATAAAAATGCACAATGTTTTGAACTGTCAGATGGAAGTTCTCCAAATTTACTCAACAGTACAAAAGAAAATTTGAAAAACTTCTCCAGATATACGTCGGCATCCACGTCCTGGCCGTAGCGCTTGCGGATGGCGGCCTTGAGCTGTTCCAGATTGGCCACAAAGATGAACTTGATGCCGGGGATGTCGAAAACGTGTTTGACCAATTCCAAAATGCTGAGGGCAAAGTCCGGGCGGCAGCGGTCCAGCTCGTCGATAAAGAAGAGGATAGGACGCTGCGTAGCGGCCGTAGCGATGACGTCTTTCAAGGCATCCAGATTTTCCTGGGCATCGGCGTACTGGTCCAGCAGTTTGTCCACGGTCTGGTCGATGAGGCTGTTCACGCCGTCGCTGACGGCATCGGCCACGGCCTCGGAAACGTCCTCCAGATCCTGTTTGAAGACATGGGCAAACACCGCTTTGCCCGTGACCTTGCACAGGGTCTTCACCACAGGCACGGCTTTCCGGCTGATCTTCTTTCTGGTCTCCTTGTCAGGAAATTCGGCCCGGATGGCAGCCAGGATGCACAACAGCGGATCGTCCACGGTCTCGGAGGCGAAAGCATCCAGATAGATGACGGCCCGTTCCGGCGGCAGGGCCTTCGCCTGTGCGGCGGTCTGTTCGCCGTCCGTCGTGGGCTGTGCCGCAGTGTCCGCCCGCGCGGCGGCATCCGCAGCCTCCTCCGCATTCTCCGCTGCCCGGGCCGCATCGGCCGCAGCCTCCTGGGCGGCCTTTTGGCGCTGGGCGTCCTGTTCCTTTATCAGATTGATGAGCTTGTGGCAGAACTCGGTCTTGCCCGTGCCCCATCCGCCGTCGATGGCCATAGGGCAAAAGTCCATCTCCGCATCCAGCAGCTTGATGACCTTTTCCGCGATGCTCTTCCGGTCGAATTCATCACGGTGGTCAAAGGTCAGGTCTTTCAAAGGAACAGAGGTCTCCACAGCAGCCTCCTAGAGCCGCACCCGGCGCTTGCCGGTGAGCAGTTGTTGCATGAGCGCTTTCTTTTCTTCCCGCAGGCGGGCGACCTTTTGTTCCAGCAGCACGATCTCCTTGTCCGCCGCATCCAGCACGGCCGCAATGGCGCGCTGCTCGTCGAGGGGAGGAACCTTAACAGCAAAGCTAGCGAGCCGCTCTTTTTGAATATTTGGTAATCCAGACCCCACGCGTAGTGCCATAATTCTATTTTCAAAAAATTTTAGATAGTGATATATGTATCGATCAAAATCATATTTTATTTCAAGTTTATAGCAATGCCCTCCACACCAAAAACAAGTTTTCATATATTGAACAAAACCACAAGAATTCCCACCTTCGCTAATAATAATAGAGTTTGCAGGAGAATTGTATAAATTGAAATATCCAGACGGCAATATACCTCCATTCATTACCGGATAATCTCCAGAGGATGCCAAAGTATTTTTATTGATTTGAGTTCCTTTAATTATGATGGCTCGCTGGAGGAGTTGGAATTCTTCCCACTCCCCAGTGAAGCCCGGCAGGCGACGCTTGCCCGTCAACAGCTGCTGCATGAGGGCCTTTTTTTGCTGGCAGCTGTTTGCCAGCAGGGCATCCGTCGTGCTGATAGCCTTGTCCCATGCGGAGAGGATGGCAGCGATTTTTTCCTGTTCGGGAAGCGGAGGAACTTGAATAATCTGATCCGTAATATCTTTCTTATGTACATGTAGAAGCGTTGCTTTAAACCCATGCGCCCTACTTTCTATTTGAGCAGTAATTACGTATAGTATTAAGAACAACCATATTTTATCAATATTTTTATGAGGTTCAACTTTATAAATATGTTGATTTAAAACTCCCTTTTCCCCAGTCCAGATGCACGGACCAAACGATACTCCCTTTGTGCCAGCCCAAGCAAAAAGAAGATCACCAGAGTTTACTATCCATCGTTCATCAGGGATACCAGCATAATAATTATAATCAAAACTACCATTTAAATTTTGAATACGTATTATTGGCAACCCTGATGTTGACCAATCTTTTGGTTTAAATCCATTACCATTTATCAATGTACAAATTGAATCAACTTTAGTCTCTCTCCACCCTTCCGGCAGCATATCCATCCTCACTTTTGCTTGTGCCGCACAGGCTGTCAGGGCGGCTTGCATCTTCTTCACAGCACAGGAACAGCGGAGGGCGGGCAAGGTCGCCCCTGCCCTGTCCTCCTGTTTATGTCATTCAGCAGCCACGGGCTTCCAGCGCGGCCAGCCGGGCCGCGTCCTCGGCATCCTGCGCCGCGTCGGCCTCTGCTTCCAGAGCCGCGCAGCGCTGCCGGTACAGCGCGAACTGCTCGCGAACATGGCGTTGGGCATCCTTGCTGCGGCGTGTGCCGTAGCCCTGCAACATGCTGCGCTCGTTGAATTCCAGAAAGCGCCGGGCCTGCTCCTGCCAGTCAGCCAACGTCATGTCCTGATGACGTCTGGCCCGCATCTCGGCGTGATCCAGGAACATGGTCACCAGCTGGTTCATGTCGGTCAGCTCGGCAGCGGTCAGATAGTTCTTGGCCACATCCGCCTCTGCCAGGCTGGGCACATCGCCCCGGAAATGGGTCATGCCCATGTGCGGCCTGGTGCCGTCTGCCCGCAGGAACTTGAGCTCCGCCGCCGTATGGCCGGTGACCGCATAGAGCATGCAGTCCTGCAGGTGGGCAAAGAAGTGGCGCACATCCTCTTCGTTCTTGCGCACGGCATAGTCCACGCTGGTGGCCGCGATGAGATCCCGCACCTGCAGGTAAAAGCGCTTCTCCGAGGCCCGGATGTCCCGGATGCGGTCCAGCAGCTCGCGGAAATGCGCGTCGTAGCCGTCCCCGTATTTGAGCTGGTCGTCATTCATGGTGAAGCCCTTCACCATGTATTCCTTGAGGCGCTCCGTGGCCCAGGCCCGGAACAGGGTGCCCACCGTGGAGCGCACCCGGTAGCCCACATGCAGGACGACATCCAGGTTATAATGCTGAGTTTCGTAACGTTTTCCATCAGTTGCAGTTATTGAGTATTTTTCAATAACTGCCTCTGGCGCCAGTTCTCCCGCATCAAAGATCGCCTTGAGATGCTTGTTGATGTTGGAGACCGTGACCCCATAGAGCTGGGCAAGCTGCTTTTGCGAGAGCCACAGGGTGCCGCCCTGCAAACGCACCTCCACCCGCACGCTGCCGTCCGCCGTGGCAAAGACCGCCACGCCCGGCGCCTCATCGGCCGGGGCCGCATCCGCCGTCACGTCCGGCATCCCCGCCCCTTCCGGCGGCAGGACGTCCGGCATGGCCGGCAGATCACGCTTCTTCGTCATAGCCCAGCTCCTTGAGATAGGCCGCCATCTGCGTTTCCAGCGTGGCCAGCTCGGCATCCAGCTTGCGGCGCTCGGCGCGCACGGCCAGCAGGTCGATCTCTTCCTCTTCCTCAAAGGTATCCACATAACGGGGGATATTGAGGTTGCCGTCATGCTCGGACAGGATGTCCGCGACGGGCACGAGGGCCGCGTATTTGTCCACGGGCTGCCGCGCCGTGAAGGTACTCACGATGCGCTCGATATGCTCCGGCATGAGCTGGTTCTGGTTCTTACCGGGGCGGAAATCCCGGCTGGCGTCGATGAACAGCACGTTCTCGTCGCTCTTGCGCTTCTGGAACACCAGGATGGCCGCCGGGATACCGGTACCGAAAAAGAGTTTTTCCGGCAGGCCGATGACCGCGGAAAGCAGGTTCTCCTGCAAAAGCTGTTTGCGGATGCGGCCTTCCGCCGCGCCCCGGAACAGCACGCCGTGCGGCACCACCACGCCCATGCGGCCCGTTCCCGGCCGGAGGGTCTCGATCATGTGCAGGATGAAGGCATAGTCGCCCTTGGTGCGCGGCGGCAGGCCACGACGGAAACGCCCGTGCGGATCGTGCTCCGCCTCCTCGATGCCCCACTTGTCCAGCGAGAAGGGCGGATTGGCCGTGACTACATCGAAGTGCAGCAGGCGCCCATCCTTGTCCAGCAGCTTGGGATTGCGCAGGGTATCGCCCCACTCCAGCCGGTGGTTGTCCTCCCCGTGCAGGAAAAGGTTCATCTTGGCCAGCGCCCAGGTGGCGCCGATGGATTCCTGCCCGTACAGGGCATAGTCCCGCTGGCCGGTCTTCTGGAAGATGCGGCGGCCGCATTTCATGAGCAGCGAGGCCGAACCGCAGGCAGGGTCACAGATGGTCTCGCCGGGCTGCGGATCCAGCAGGCGCGCCAGCAGATCGGAGACCTCCGGCGGCGTATAGTATTCCCCGGCCTTGCGGCCCGCATCGGCCGCGAACTTGCCGATCAGGAATTCATAGGCATTGCCGATGATGTCCAGCGACCCCACGCGCGACAGCGAAAGATCCAGCTGGGGTTTGGCAAAGTCTTCCAGCAAGGTGCGCAACAGGCTATTCTTCTGCTTTTCCTCGCCCAGCTTGTCGGTGTTGAAGCTGATGTCCTGAAAGACGTTGCGCAGCTTGCTGCCGTTGGCATCTTCCAGAGCCGCCAGCGCCTCATTGATGCGCTGGCCGTTGCCCGGCTCGTGACGATGCGTGTAGAGGGTCCAGAAGTTGGCACTCTCGGGCAGGGTGAAGCGCTGCTGTTGCATCAGGAAAGTGACCTGCTGCTCGTTGCCGTACTGCTTCATGAGCCGGGCGTGCTCATCATTATAGACATCGGACACGAATTTCAGGAACAGCATGACAAGGATGAAGTCCTTGTACACGCTGGCGTCGATGGTGCCGCGAAAGGTGTCGCAAGCCGCCCAGACGGCCTTGTTGATCTCTTCCTGGTTGATGGGGGTGACGGGCTCGCTCATGCGTTCTTCCTTTCCTGACCATGCAGGGATGCGGCCAGCCCGTGCAGCAGGCGGTCCGCGTTGGCGATCTGTTGACGGAAAATGTCCTGTTGACGGCGGATGTTGGCAGCCAGCTCCACAAAACGGGCCTGCTGTTCAAGCGGCGGCACAGCCACGGGGGCCTGTTCCACATCCGCACGGCGCAAGCCCAGCTGGGCAGAGCCTGCCTGGACTTGTTTGAAATATTCCTGGGCCGGGCCGTAGTTGAGCTGCCAGGCCAGAAAGGCGGGCAGGACATGCTTTGCATCAGCACGCAGGACAAAGAAATGCAGGGCCGCCACTGCCGGTTCCGGCACTGTCGCCAGATGGACGGCAAAATAGTTGCCGCCGCGTATGGGCAAGAGGATGTCGCCATCCTGCAAAAAAGGGAAGGGCCTGCGGCCAGAAAGACGGGTGCGTGTCAAGGTCGGCCAGTCCGGGCCGCTCTCGCGGGAGACATCCCTGATCTGGACGACCAGAGCATCGCCCGCAGCGTCCTCCTCGATGCGGCCACGAAAAGGGAAGCCGGGCCGGATATCGGCTATGCGGGAAAGAGGTAGGATCATGACAATATCCTTATATATGGGATAGAGCGCCGCGACCAGCCACGAAGACCGGTCGCGGCATAGCGATTAGAAATCAGGGAACGCCACAGGGTCTACCGAGTAGATTTTTCCACAGCGTGGACCATACTGGAACGTAAACGTATTGTGTCCCCGAGGAGACAAAGGAAAGCCTTCAGCGCGGTATTCCCGTGTAAAAGAAAGCGGCATCCCGGGTTTGGGTGCCTGGATAAAACGTTTTACGATCACGATTTCCTCGCCGTCCTCTGCCACAGCTTTGGCTTTGATAAATACTGACATCAGTACCTCCAAAATTTAGACGTTGCAGAGCTGTCTTGAGCCTGGCAAGGAATTGCCCTATACTGGACACGCTTTATCGCTTGCACCGGGTCCGCGACAGCTCCTGTTTTGCGGACCGGGACCAGAGGCCGAAGTTGGCGCTTCGGCCTTATGCCCCCTCTTTTACCTGCAACACGCTCCGTGCTGCATATTTATCGTTTACGCGATTCGCTCCCCTTCTGTCAATGCAGGAGTAAAAATTCTGCAAAAAATTTTTCATTTGTTGCCTATCCTCCTGTTCTGCCAGAAAAACCGCCAGACAGGAACAAGCATGGCTTCTCTATCCAGCATCGCGCACGACGGAAAGAGATGCCGCTCGTGATGCGCCCGCAAAGCCCGTCGCCCTGCATGAGGCTCTTTTCTCCGGGTGAAGGAAAATGTCCTCTTGCTCCAGACCCGCCTGCGGTCCTGGCATCATCCCCGAATGAGGGGCCCCCCTGTCACAGTCTCCCAGCTTGCCGCACCAACGAAAAAAGGCGGGAGAGATCCCGCCTTGTGGCCATGTTCGTCATCAGGAGCGACGCCGTGGCGTCAAAAAAATCCGCCTCGGTTCTCTCCCCCCACCGGAAGGGCGTAGGGAAGGATACTGGTCAGGGGATTTCGGTTTTCACACCTGACAGCCGAAACGGATTTCGCCATATGGCGGCTTACAGTTTGCCCGGCAGTTTGTCCTGCCGTCAATGCACCGGCTGCCTTCTTGCCGGGACCTCTGAAAGCCCTTGCAGCAGCCATGCCACCTTCCCGCAAAAAAAGGACAGAAAAAAATTTGGGGGCAACTTTGGGGGCAACTCTCATTTTTTGAAAAAATGATTTTCTTTTAAATAAACATGTTATCCAAATAGTTTGTATGCCACCCTCTCCACAGAAATCCAAGAAAGTCCGCAAAGCCTTGAGCAGAGCGGACTTTTTCTGTTTTTGAGGTTCAAGAACACTCACGAAAAATCGCAGACAGGCACAAGAAAGAGGCAACTTTGGGGGCAAGTAATGTTGCCCCCATATATTTCAAACAGGAGTTGCCCCAATGCCCGGAAAGCTCACGGATACCGCCATTCGTGGCGCGAAGCCCCTGGAAAAAGCCTGCAAGCTGACGGATGGCGGCGGCCTCTGTCTGGAAGTTGCCCCGATGAGGCCGTCGATCCGATAGCGACACCGTTGCCCCAGAGTTTTGATCCCCTTCCTTTACCGAAGCGGATCTGCCCGGCAGACATAGGCCAGCATATCATCTTCGATCTTGGAGGCTGTCCATGCGACAGTTTCCCGCCGCTCTCTCCTGGCTATCCCAAGCGGGCAGCTGGGCAATAAGCCTGCCCGAACAAGACAGGAGGCCGCAGCCGTTTGCATACAGATATACCCTTCGCCCAAGAAGGGCAGGAGTTTCAGCTCTCCAGCCATACAGCCTCATCAAAACAGGGAACCGTAGTAAATCATACCGTACATAAGCCTTGTTCTCTGTCCGACTTTCGCAGAAAGTATCCATCCCTGCGCATTGTCCTGGAGCTGTCTCACAATATCACCCCTGGACTATCGCACGGGATGCTCACTCTCCAGACAAGACGAGAGCTGATCGCGTTCCCGCATAGACCGTCCTGAATATCTGCCTCATAATTCATTGGCTAATAAAAACAGATATTGATTTATTTTGTTCTATAGAAAAAATATTATTTTGAATATGTTTCAATAAAAAATAACACAAACCACTTATTTCTTGAAAAATATCTTTTACTCATATACGGTCGCCTCTGGCATATGAAATAAAAGGAGGGACTTTTATGGCTCTGGAAGACAAAGATATTTTTAATGCCATTTTCAACAAATACAGCGACCAGCCCATAGAATTCATCATGGAGCAGTACGAAAAGGCAAAGATCCTTAATATGGCCATCGAGCGCCGGATCAACGCCCAGGCCGAACAGCCTGTGAAGGTCGAAGAGGCCGCGCCTGCCGCTCTGCCCCCCGTGGACGAGCCCCTTCCCGTCGAAGAGGAAAAGAAGCCCGCCCCGGCCCCCAAAAAGATCTTCACCAAGGCCGATCTGGTCTTCAATCCCGCGGAAGCCATCACGGACAACACCATCACCTGCTGCCTGTGCGGCAAGGCGGCCTGCTCCCTGACGTCCCGCCATCTGGCCAATCACGGCATCAATGTGGAAGAGTACAAATACCTCTGCGGCTATCCTTCCGAGCAGAAGCTGATGTCCCGGAATTTCGAAGCCAAGATGCGCCGCAATGTCCAGAGGGCCCAGCAGGCGCGCAAGGAAAAGCGCCGGGCCGAAAACGCCTAACGCCATCATGGCATGGCCTGCTCTGCTCCCAGGAGCGGGCATGATCCGTCCCGTAGTGAAAAGAAACAAAGAAGGGGATGCCCACGGGCACCCCCTTCTTTGTTTCTTCCGACATGCCGGCAGTCGCGGCAAAGTCCCTCCGAATCCCGCCACAGGGCAGAGCATCAGGGACGATACGCACGCAGGGCAAACATGGGCACCGGATTGTAGGTGGCGTCCCGGCGGACGAAGATCCGCCCGCTGAGCCCGGTATCACAGCTGCAACGGACAAAGCCCGCCCGTGCCAGGGCCTCCATGTCCCACTGCGGTCGTTCCCGGCGGCTCAGGGGCAGGGCCCGGCGGATGTCCTCCCCTTCCTGCAGGAGGGCACTATCCACGTCGGCATGGGCATGTTGCCCCTTCTCATCGGCAAGCCGGGTAAAGTCCACCGCCCCGTAATCCGCATCAAAATTGAGCAGCACGCCTCCGGGCCGCAGCACCCGCAACCACTCCGCATAGGCCGCCTCGGGATCCGTCAGCGTCCAGGTCAGGTTGCGGGCCAGGACAGCGTCAAAGGACGCATCCTCAAAATCCAGCTCGGTGGCACTCATGCAGCGCCAGTCCACCGTGCAGCCTGCCTCATCGGCCAGTGCGGCGGCCTGGGCGAGCATCCCCTCGCTCAGATCGACGCCCGTGACCTCGCAGCCCGCCTGTGCCAGCAGGATGGCAAAAAATCCCGCGCCCGTGCCCAGATCCAGTATGCGCAGGGCGGTTCCGTCTTCCCTGCGCGGCAGCCAGGGCAGGATCTCCGCCCGCCACAGGGAGGACTTGTCACTCTGCAATTCCTCACGGCGTACCTGCCCGAAAGCGTCGGAACGCCGGGTCCAGTAACGCCGGATGCGCCCGTCGAGCCCGGGCCGGACCTTAACAGCATCCCCGGGGATGCCGGTAGTCTGCTCCATCATGTGCTCCTTTACGGTGCCGTGCGGGTATCGGCAGCCCTTGCCTCTGGGCCGTCTTTTTCCCTGCGGCACGATCACGAAATCTTGCCCGTCTCATGGACGGGATGCGGCCGGTCGTTCCCTGCCGGTGCCGTGCCGCAAACCTGCAGCCTCCCTGCCGCCATGACCGCAGGATGCTTTACGGCGGAGAGCCATGCGCTCCTGTCGTTCAGACCTTCGCCGCCCCGGTGGCCCTTTCTGCCCCGGCAGCTTCGTCACAGCGCCCCTCCCATGCGGAGCGGAACGGGACGACTGTTTCCAGCATCCGCCGCAAGCTCGGGCTGCGGGCGCTCCCCAGCTGCGACACCGGCAGATGCTCCGCACAGCGGCCCTGTTCCAGGACCAGCAAACTGTCACAGACCAGCGTCGCGGCCTGGAGATCATGGGTGATGAAAAGGCAGGTCGTGTCGCTGCGAATGTCCCGCAGCAATTCCAGTATCTGCACCTGTACCGGGACATCCAGCGAGCTCACGGCCTCGTCCAGCACCAGAAAGGACGGTCGCGCGGCCAGCGCCCGCGCGATGCAGGCCCGCTGCACCTGGCCGCCGCTGAGTTCATGCGGCAGACGGCCGGACAATGAAGGCGAAAGCCCTACGCGCTCCAGCAGCCTGTCCACTTCCCGACGCCGCTCCCGGCGGGAAAGGCGGCAGCCCGGCCCCAGGCCCTCGTCCACGGCCTCCGCCAGCGTAAAGCCCGGATCGACCGAGGTCACATAGTCCTGAAAGACCACGGAGAGCCTCCCGCCCCGGGCCCGCCATTGCCGCAAGGGCTGACCTTCCAACAGCACGATACCACGGTCGGGCCGCTCCAGCCCCAGCAGCAGACGGGCCAGCGTACTCTTGCCGCTGCCGCTCTCGCCCACCAGGCCCGCCATCTCGCCCCGCTCCAGACAGAAGTCCAGCCCCTGCAGCACGGGCCGGGAGCCCCCTCCGTGGGGGACGGCATAGGTCTTCCAGATATCCCGGACGGCAAGGAAGATGTCGCTGCCGCTCATCACCTGTCTCCCAGAGCCTGCCGAAAGCCCCGCCACAGGGCCAGCCGGGTACGGACCAGATGCCGGGTGCAGGCATGGCCCGGCGCATCGAAAAGCTGTGCCGCCTGCCCGTACTCGACGCAGCGCCCCGCCTGCATGACCAGCACCTCGTCTGCCAGCTGCTGTACGGCGCCAAGATCGTGCGAAACGAAGATCAGGGATGCCTCACGGGCCACGTCGGCCAGACAGCGCAGCACCTGCTGCTGATGGCAGGCATCCAGAGCGGTGGTAGGCTCATCGGCCACCACCAGCGCGGGCCGCAGGGCCAGCGTCAGGGCGATCATGCAGCGTTGGAGCATGCCGCCGGACAACTGGTGCGGGTAGCTGCTCAGGACGGTCTCCGGCAGGTCCACCCGCTGCAGGGCCTCGCAAACAGCTTCCCGGGCCCGGGCAGCGGACATCCGCCCCCGGTCCCGCAAGGCCCCCTCCAGCTGCTTTCCCAAAGGCCTGAGAGGATCAAAGGCCGTCATGGCCTGCTGCAGGATGACGGCCATACCCGTGCCGCGCAGCTCCCGCCAGCCTGCGGGATCGAGACGGCCCAGGTCGCGGCCGTCGAAATGCAATTGCCCGCTCCGGACCAGCCCGGACGGCAGTAGGCCCAGCAGGGCCCGACAGAGCAGGCTCTTGCCGCTGCCGCTCTCGCCCACGATGCCCAGACAGTGCCCGCGTTGCAGCGAAAAACTCACGTCCTGCACCAGCGGCCTGCCGGACAGGCCCTCCGTGACGGAGACATGCCGCAGTTCCAGCAGCGGCACGGGATGTCCATGATTCACAGCACAGGCTCCTTGTGCATGGCGTGCCTGGGGTCCAGGGCATCACGCAGGCTGTCGCCCAGATAGTTGCAGGCCGCCACCACCAGCAGGATGGCCAGCCCGGGCGGCAGCATCTGCCACGGGTACAGGACCATCACCTCGCGCGCCTCGCCCAGCATCATGCCCCATTCCGGTGTGGGCGGCTGCACGCCGAGCCCCAGAAAGGACAGGGCCGAGACCATCAGTATCACCGCGCCGGTATCCAGCGTGGCCAGGACGCTGATCTCCCCGGCAGCGCAGGGCAGCAGATGACGCCTCATGATGTGGCCCGTGCCGTAGCCCGCCACACGCGCGAAACGCACGAAGTCCCTGTCCGCATAACGGAGGGTGATGGTCCGCATCATGCGCGCGTACCACGGCCACTTGGCCACCACGCAGGCCAGCACCACGTTCTCCAGCCCCGGCCCCAGCATGCCCACGATGGCCAGCACCATGACCTCGCCGGGGAAGGAAAGCATCACGTCGCACAGCCGCATGAGGCAGGACTCCACCCGCCCGCGCACAAGGCCCGCCAGCATGCCCAGCAGGGCCCCCAGCGAGACCGTGGCCCCCATGGCCAGCAGCGAGACGCCCAGCGTGGCCCGGGCCCCGTAGAGCAGGCGGGAAAAGATGTCGCGCCCCAGCCTGTCCGTGCCCAGCCAGTGTTCGGGCCCGCAGGGGGCCAGCTTGCGGCTGCCGTCCACGGCCAGCGGATCCCAGGGCGTCAGCCATGGGGCCAGCAGGGCCGCCAGCAGCACGATGCCTAGGAACAGCAGGCAGGCCAGGCCAGCCCTGTCATGCAGCAATGCCCGTACGCACCTCATCGCAGCCCCCGTTCACGCAGACGCGGGTCCAGCAGGCCCGCACAAATGTCCATGCACAGGTTACCGGCCACGAACAGCACGGCCATCAGCAGGACATAGGCCTGGATGACGGGAAGATCCCGGTTGAAGATGGCCGTGACGCACAAGCGCCCCAGACCGGGCCAGGCAAAGATGCACTCCACCACAAAGCTGCCTGCCACCAGCTTGGGCAGGCTCATGCCCAGGGCCGTGAGGCTGGCCTGCAGGGAATTACGGAGCACCATGCGCAGGATGGCCCCCCGGCTGCGGCCGCAGGCCCGGGCGTAGAGGACGAAGTCTTCCTGCGCGGTCTGCACCATGCTGTTGCGCAACAGCCGGGCATAGGCGGCCAGATAGGGCAGGGCCAGCGTCACGGCCGGGAGCACCAGCGAGGACGGCCCCTCAAGGCCGCCGGTAGGCAGCCAGTCCAGATGGACGGAGAACAGCCAGATCAGCAGCAGCCCCGCCCAGAAGGCCGGTACGGAGGTACCCAGGAAAAGCAGGGCCCGCAGCAGGCGGTCCACCACCCTGCCCTCATGGCGGACACAGACCAGGGCCACGGCCAGGCTGCACACCAGCATGATGGCCGCGGCCGTCCCCGCCAGCATCAGGGTGGGCGGCAGGGCCCGGGCCAGCTCCCCGGCCACGGGCCGCCCGTTCACATAGCTCATGCCCAGGTCGCCCCGAAGCACATCCGCGAGCCAGCGCAGGTAGCGCTCCGGAAAGGGGCTGTCCAGCCCGAGCTGCGTGCGCACCTCGGCCAGCAGTTCCGGCGTGGGGGTCATGTCATTGACCCGGATGACCACTTCCGCCGGGTCCCCGGGGCTGAGCTGGATGAGGACGAACGACAGGAACGATATCCCCAGCAAGAGCGGCACGAGCCCCAGCAGGCGACGCAACAGGCAATGCTTCATGTCCATCCTTCATCTTTGTCCCGGTGCCTCCAGGCCATGCCTGCCGGACACCGGGACGCGGTGCATCAAAAATACATCTTCTCGAAGGGGATCTCGTACTGCGACACGCCGAACGAAACGCCCTTGAGCTCCCGCACGTGGACGGCCTTGGTGCGGGAATAGGTCAGCGGGATGTAGACGCCCTCATCATGTACATAACCGAGGATCTCCGCATACAGGGCCTTGCGGCGCTCCTCGTCCGTCTCGGTCATCAAACGGGTGATGGCCGCGTCCAGCCATTCCTTGCGCTCCAGACCCAGCTGGGCCTGATAGTCCCCGTGCGCCGGGATGCGCCACGAGGAAATATAGGACTGCGGGTCGTAAGGCGTGCCCCAGGACAGGGAATACTGCAATTCAAAGTCGCCGCTCTTCTGGCGATCCAGAAAGGCCTGCTTCTCCTCGCCCACGATCTTCATCTCCACTCCGATCTTTTTCAGGTCCGCCTGCATGTACTCGCCGATGCTGCGCTCCTGCGCATTCTGCGAATTGTAATACAGGCGCACGCTGGCCCTCCGTCCGTCCTTATAGCGCCAGCCGTCGGCCGCCATGAGCCAGCCAGCCTCGTCCAGCAGACGCGCCGCCTTTTCCGGGTCATGGCCGCGCGCCTCCAGCGGCAGGTCGCAATAGGCCACCGTGGAGGCCAGCAGGCTGGGGGCCACGGTCTCGGAACCGTTGAGGATGGTGGCGGCGATGCCTTCCCTGTCCACCGCATACTGCAGGGCCAGGCGCACGTCCCGCTCCCGGGTGAACGGCTGGTGAGCGTTGAGCAGTATGGCCCGCGAGGCGATGGGCTGGCTGATGGCCGCCGCATAGCGCCCCTCACGACGGATGGCGTCGAAATTGTCCAGGTTGAGCATGTCGCCATCGGCCCCGAACACCAGATCCACGTCCCCCTTGTGCAGGGCCAGCAGGATGGCCTGGTGGTCGGGCATCACCTTCCAGCGCACGGCCTGCAAATGTGGCTTCTCTCCCCAGTAAGAGGGATTGGCCGTGAACAGGGCGTACTGGTTCTCCTTGTGTTCCTTCAGGACCCACGGGCCCGTGCCCACGAGGCCGCGCACGCCGTTGCGCGTCTGGCCGTCGATGAAGCAGGACGGCGAGATGAAACGGAAAGGCCGCAACAGCCCCAGCTCGATGAGAGTGGGATAATAGGGGTGCTTGAGTACCAGACGCCAGGTATGGCTGTCCACGACTTCGTGGCGTTCGATCTCGTTGATCATGTCCAGCCAGGCGTGGCGCAGGCGATTGGCGATGATGGCATCCATGTTCAGGCGGACGGCCTCGGCATCGAAGGGCGTCCCGTCGCTGAAGGTCACACCACGGCGCAGATGGAAGGTATAGACGCGGCCGTCGGGCGAGATCTCCCAGCTTTCGGCCAGCCAGGGCCGGACACCTTCCGCCGTGTTGATGACCAGGGGCTCGAAGACCATGCCCTGGGCTGCCATCTCGCCGCCGTACAGGTGCGGATTGATGTCCCGGATGTCCTTGGTGCTGGCATAGACCAGCTCCTCGCGCGGCGCACCGGCCTGTCCCTTTTCCTCTTCCCGGCAGCCGGCCAGCAGGCTCAGGCCGCAGAGCAGCAGCCAGCATACCAGCAGTTTGCCCATCCTCATTTTTTCCACAGGAACCTCCCCACAATAGTGGCATGTTTTTAAAAAGCGTGCTACCAGAAAATCGTAGCACGCTTTCTAAAAACATGCCACACATTTCAGAGGAGGACAGATGAAGAAAAACAAGCCGTATGGCGCAGCCGCCGCCCTGCTGGCCGGGGCCCTGCTGGGGGGGCTCATGACCGCGCCCGGAGCCCACGCCGTGGACTTTCGTGTCAAAGGCGTCTGGATCGCCATGCTCGAATACGGGGATGGCGGCAGCTTTGTCCGCAAGGACAGGGAAGGGAAAAACGTACAGGGCTGGGGCCGCTGGGGCGAGGACCGTTTCGAGGCCAAGAACCGCGTACGCCTGCAACTGGATGCCGCGGTGTCCGATGCCCTTTCCGGCAGCGTCTATTTCGAGATAGGCGGGGCCACCTGGGGCCGCGCCCGCAGCGGCGGGGCCCTGGGGGCTGACGGCCAGATCGTCAAGATCAAGCACAGCTATCTGGACTGGAACCTCCCCGGCACGGGGCTCAAGGCACGCATGGGCCTGCAGCGCATCTTCCTGCCCGATTTCGTCACCGATGCCTCACAGGTCTTCGATGCCGACGTGGCCGGGATCAGCGTCGCCGCCCCGCTCACGGAACATCTGTCCCTGACGGCCTTCTGGGCGCGGGCCTTCAATGACAACTGGGCCGCCCCCGATGGCGGTCAAAGCGGCTGGCTGGACAATGCGGACTTCTTCGGCCTTTTGCTGCCGGTGACGTATGGAGATATACGCCTCACCCCCTGGGCGCTGCTGGGAACGATCGGCAAGAACGCGTTCCGCCACGGCAACGGACGGTTCTACAGCCGCAACAGCGAAGGGAGCTACGGCATCGGCCTGTCCCCGTCCGCCTATCGCTTCGATGGCCGCGAGAGCAGCCTGGCCCACGCCACGGCCTTCTGGGCGGGCCTCACCGGCGAGATCACGGCGGCCCGGCCGTTGCGTCTGGCCTGGAGCGCGGCCTGGGGCAGCGTCGCCACAGGGGATGCCGCCCTCGACCGTCACGGCTGGTATGCCTCGGCCCTGGCCGAATACGCGCTGGACTGGGGCACTCCCGGCATCTACGGCTGGTACAGCAGCGGCGATGACGGGGACCCCGCCAACGGTTCCGAGCGCATGCCCACCATCGAGGCCAACAACGAGGGCACCAACAGCGTGGCCGGCTTCGGCACCCTGGGCACCTGGACCCTGGGCCGGGACACCCTGCTGGGCTCCACACTGGTGGGCACCTGGGGCCTGGGCCTGCGCGTGTGCGATATCAGCTTTTTCGAAAACCTGAGCCACACGATCCATCTCAACTATTATCAGGGCACCAACAGCGCCGGCATGGCCCGCCACATCAAGGGGGCCGGCGGCCCTGACATCGTCCGCCCCAACGGGACGGACTTCAATACCGCCAATTACTACGGACTGTACCTGACCGACAGGGACCGGGCCATGGAAGTGGGCATCATGAGCACCTATACCCTCCACGAGAACCTGAAGCTGCTGGTGGAGGCCAATTACATCGCCCTGTGGCTGGACAACAGCCGGGATGTCTGGGGCGGCTACCACGCCGGAGGACGCCGCTACGCCGCCAACAGCACCGAGGATGCCTGGAACATGAACGTGAGCTTCATCTACAAATTCTAGCCTGCGGGCCTCAAGGGCTGTTTCCCGCAGCCGCCGTTACTCCGGGCTTCCCGGATGCGGCGGCTGTTCTGTTCGAAAAAACAGATCTCCGCACAGGCCACACGACCTTGCCTGAGCCAGCCCAATTCCCCGTGGACGCTCGCGCAAAGCATGTCTCAAATAAAAAAGCCCTCGCGGTCTCCCGCAAGGGCTGAAACGAAAAAGGCACCTGCATCACTACAGGTGCCTTGATTCCTTGTTGGCGTCCCCAAGGGGATTTGAACCCCTGTCGACGGCGTGAAAGGCCGTTGTCCTGGGCCGGCTAGACGATGGGGACGCATCGAACTCGTTCTATGTATGGGAAATGCTGCCGGAGGTCAAGCAAAAATTTTGGAATCTGCAAAATTTTTTTGAAAGGGTCGGAAAACATCCGTCGCAGCCTGCCCGATCCCCCGGCCTGCCCTTCCCCGCTGTCCGCCACCTACCAGATGGAGCGCACCAGGCAGACCACGCCGCAGATGGCGATGATGGCCAGCAGGACACGGCGGAACAAAAGCACGTTGATGCGCTTGACCACAGGGAAGGCCGCCAGGCTGCCCAGCATCACGCCGGGCGTCCCGTACATGGCCATGCCCAGCACCTCGGGCGTGAAAAAGCCGTGCCACCACTGCAGCACCAGAGTGATGATGCCGCGCAGCATGAAGAAGACGCTCACCGTGCCCAGAAAGACACGCGGCTCCCAGCCCACGGCCAGGCCAAAGGCGGCCATGGGCGGCCCGTCCAGGGCGATGCCCGTGCCCAGCAGACCGGCGCCGAAGCCGCAGGCCACGCCCACCGGCTGCAAGCGGGCCCCGCCGCCGCGCCCCCCATGCACATAGAGCTGCCAGTACACGAAGAACAGCAGCAGGATGCCCACGATGCCCTGCAGGACGGCGCCGGAACAGATCTGCAGCAGATAGACGCCCGCAAAGGAGCCGGGCACCGCGCCCAGCAGCAGCCAGGGCATGGCATCGAAGCGGCAGAAGCGCACATGCATGGCGATCATGCAGGCATCCTTGAAAAAGCAGACCAGGCAGCTCAGAGGGATGAGCGCGTGCATGGGGATGGCCAGCGCCAGGAAGGGAAAGGCGAACATGGTGCCGCCGATGCCGCTGACACCGGAGACGAAACCACCGGCGAACCAGCAGACAAAAACAAAGATATCAAGTGCATCGGGCATGGCATCCTCCTTTCTCGCCCCGGCATGGGGCCGTGCCCCCGCCGCCGTCATGGCTCTTACAGGGCTTTGCCTCCGGCGGCAAGACAAGAATGGCTTTCTCCTGCCATCCCGGAGGGATGATGTCCATTCCGCCCTCCCCGCCCTGCTCCATGGCAAAGCCCCAATAGCCGACGGGATGCCACGCCCGCCGCCTCGCAGGCCTCTCGATGCGGACGAAGGAGACGGGCTGCCCCCTGCCGGAAAGAAGGGACAGCCGTTGTCCCCAAAGGGGGCGCGTGCTGCGGTGCCCGGCGAGTTCCCGCAGTCCGCCTGTGGCCACGGCTGCGGAGCCCCGCCCCATGGCATTTGCCCTCTCCCTGCCCGCCGCATGTGCCAAAAGGAACAACATCCGCGTCCCGGAGCGTGCCGCATCGACCTTTTGCCCGGACTGTGCTATGTCGGAAGGACCGTCGCCCAACCGGCGCCCGCCTTCCCGGCCCGCGCACAGCAGGAGAAGTCCATGCCGTCCGATGACTGTCTGAAAAAGCTCTACATAGAACCCACAGCGCGCTGCAACCTGCGCTGCAAGATGTGTTTCCGCAACAGCTGGAAGAACGAGATCATCGGCGACATGCGGCCGGAGACCTTCCGCAAGGCCATGACGACCATGCCCGACAGCGTGGAGACCGTCTTTTTCGGCGGCATGGGCGAGCCCCTGGCCCACCCGGACATCGTGGAGATGGTGCGCACGGCCTCCTCGCTGGGCAAACGCGTGGAGCTGCTGAGCAACGGGACCCTGCTGGATGCCCGGCGCACGGCCGAGCTGCTGGATGCCGGTCTGGACATGCTCTGGCTGTCCATCGACGCCCTGGACGACGGCCGCTATGCGCAGATCCGCCGCAACAGCCAGCTGGCGCTGGTCAAGGAACATATCGTGGAGTTCAACCGCCAGCGCGCCCGTCTGGACAGGACCGTGCGTCTGGGCGTGGCCTTCGTGGTCATGAAGAGCAATGCCCACGAGCTGGCCCTGCTGCCCTATTTCTCCACCTACTACAAGGTGAACGAGGTCAACATCTCCAACGTCATCCCCACGGACGAGCATACGGCCTCGGAAGTGCTCTACAACAACGTGGTGGACTGGGGCCTGGGCGATCCCGCGCCCATGGAAAGTTCGCCGCGCATCCACCTGCCGCTCATGGACTGGCAGGACCCGGCGGCCCAGGAAGGCCTGCGCAGCCTGCTCTCCACCTCCATGTGCAGCGTCTACCTTTCCGGCCAGCGCGTCAGCCGGGCGGCCCGGCACTGCCGCTTCATCGACGAGGGCATGGCCTTCGTCAAGTTCGACGGCCATGTCAGCCCCTGCATGTCCCTGCTGCGCAATGCCACCCTTTACTGGCGCCAGAAGCAGCGCGAGACCCGCAGCCACTTTTTCGGCGATCTGGCGGAACAGGGACTGGACGAGATCTGGAACGCCCCGGACTATGCCGACTTTCGCCGCCGGGTGCGCAATTTCGAGTTCTCGCCCTGCTACCGCTGCAGCCTGTGCGAGAACTGGGAACAGGGCCTTACCGACTGTTACGGCAACGATGCCCCCACCTGTGGCGGCTGCCTCTGGTCCGAGGGCGTCATCAGCTGCCCGTAGGCCGATATTTTTATGGGGAGCGGGAGGGAAGCCCCCTGCTCCCCGCGCCCCTGCCATAGCTTGCCCTGCTCCGCGCCCGCCTGTAGCATGGGGCCATGCAGAAACCCGATCCTTCTTCCATCCCCCTCTCGCCCGGTGTCTACCTGTACCGGGACGGCAAAGGCCAGGTCATCTATGTGGGCAAGGCGCGCATCCTGCGCCGCCGCGTGCTCTCCTATTTTCGCCCCGAAGGCCTGCCCGCCAAGACCAAAGCCATGCTGGCCCACGCGCAGAGCATCGAATTCCTGACCACCACCACGGAAAAGGAAGCTCTGCTGCTGGAAGCCAGCCTCATCAAGAAATACCGGCCGCATTACAATATCGTGCTGCGCGACGACAAGCAGTACGTGCTCTTCCGCGTGAACATCAAGCACCCCTTCCCCCGGCTGGAGGTGGTGCGCAAGGCCCGGCGCGACGGGGCCCGCTATTTCGGGCCCTTCACGTCCTCGCTGGCCGCCCGCGAGACCTGGAAGCTGCTGCACCGGGCCTTTCCCCTACGCCGTTGCTCCGACAGGGCCATGAAGAACCGCGTGCGCCCCTGCCTTTACCATCATATGGGCCAGTGCCCGGCCCCCTGCATGGGGCTGGTCACGGCCGAGGACTATTTCGAAGGCGTGCGCCGCGTCTGTGACCTTTTGCAGGGCAAGGCCGATCCCCTGCTCAAGGAATTGCACAGCCGCATGGAAGCCGCTGCGGAAGCTCTGGAATTCGAACAGGCCGCCGTGCTGCGCGACCAGATCCGCGCCGTGGAAAAGACCGTGGAACGACAGGCCACGGTCCTGCCCGGCGGCGGCGACATGGACGTGCTGGGACTGTTCCAGGCGGAGCGGGGCCTGGCCCTGGGGCTGGTCTTCGTACGCGGCGGCGCCATGACCGACGGCCGGGCCTTTTACTGGCCGGGCCTGACCTTCGACGACGCGCCGGAGCTGCTCTTTTCCTTCGTGGGCCAGTATTACGAACAACTCACCCCGCCGCCGCGCATCCTGCTGCCCTGGCTGCCCGCAGCCGTGCAGGAGGCTGACGGGGAAGACGGCGGCACGGACGGGGCCCCCGACGAGCGCAGCCTGCTGGAACAGGCCCTTTCCGAACGGCGCGGCGGCCCGGTGCGGCTGGTGGCGCCGCAGAACCCGGCCGACAACCGTCTGGTGGACGTGGCCCAGTCCAATGCCCGCGAAGAGGCCCGGCGGCGCGAAAAGCTGGAGGAAACGCCCCTGCCGGAACGGCTGGCTCGGGCCCTGCACC
>ERZ827168.769-NODE-769-length-49211-cov-3.886402_pt1 | contig 49211 bp, 33 predicted proteins | sample MGYA00519868_ERZ827168 | MGnify/ENA primary metagenome ERZ827168 (study PRJEB31778, sample SAMEA3449271) | human gut metagenome | biome: human gut; feature: human-associated habitat; material: faeces | place: United Kingdom | collected 2010/2012 ...
GGCTGCAGCTCCCGTAATCAGCGCAATGTATGTCAATTCTCCGGATTTCTGTCAGGGCGACGTGATTCAGGGCCCCTCGGCCACACTCTATGCCAGCGTCGATGCCGATCCGTTCGGCCTCATAGCCCAGAGCAGTTCTGCTGGCCGGTCGGCCGCCGTGATAGTCGACGGAGGAACCCCCGTGCCATATGCACAATACAGCTTCTCGATAGCCCCCGACGGCTCCGGCTCGCTCGTTTTCCCGCTCAGTAACCTTACCGACGGCCATCATTCGGTAACTTTCCGCGTCAGCAACGCATCCGGCCTGACGGCGCGTTCGACAATCGATTTCACCGTCGTATCCCAGCCTCTTGAGGCAACCCTCTCGGTCGAAGAGTATCCCGTACGCGAATCCGCCACGATCAATCTTGACTGCAACGTCACCGACCCCGTGGAAGGCCACCTCGTGGTTAAGGACGCCCAGGGGCGCCCGATTGTCCGCGTCGACAATCCATCCTTCCCCTACGTATGGAATCTCACCGACGCCGATGGCAACGCCGTAGCTGCCGGCCTCTACACTGTCGAAGCCTACATCCGCACCGGCCGCCTCTACGGCTCGGCAAAGCCTGTACAGCTCGTAGTCCACTATTGAACAAATTCTTAACCCACCATACTAACCAACAGATGTCAATCGACAATATCATAGCGCAGGGCGTGGCCCGCGCCGTCAAAGATCTTTATAGAGTGGAATGCGACCCCGCTTCCATCGTGCCCCAGACCACAAAGAAAGAATTCGAAGGCGTGGTCTTCCCTTGGGTAAAAGCCGCCCGTAAAGCACCCGAAGCCGTTGGCGCCGAAATCGGTCAGTGGCTCGTCGACAACGAGCCGGCCGTAGACCGTTTCAACGTAATCAAAGGCTTCCTGAACCTCGTGATCGAGCCCACGTTCTGGAACTCCGTGCTCGCCCACGTGCTCTCCACACCCCATTTCGGCACCGTCGAGCCCACCACCGAATCGCCCCTGGTAATGGTGGAATACAGCTCCCCCAACACCAACAAGCCCCTCCACCTGGGCCATGTGCGCAATAACCTACTCGGCTACTCGCTCGCCGAAATCCTCAAGGCCTGCGGCAACCGCGTGGTAAAGACCAACATCGTCAACGACCGCGGCATCCACATCTGCAAGTCGATGCTCGCGTGGCAGAAATGGGGCGACGGCGTAACCCCCGAGAAAGCCGGCAAGAAGGGCGACCACCTCATCGGCGATTTCTATGTGCTCTTCGATAAGCACTACAAGGCTGAAATCAAGGAGATTGCCGCTGAAAAGGGAATAAGTGAGGAAGAGGCCGCCGCGCTCTCGCCGCTCATGGCCGAAGCGCGCGAAATGCTCCGCCGCTGGGAAGCCAAAGACCCCGAAGTGCGCTCGCTCTGGGCGATGATGAACCAGTGGGTCTACAACGGCTTCGACCAGACCTATCGCCGCATGGGCGTCGACTTCGACAAAATCTACTACGAGAGCGACACCTACCTCGAAGGGAAGCAGAAAGTCCTCGAAGGCCTCGAAAAAGGCATCATGTTCCGCAAGGACGACGGTTCCGTATGGGCCGACCTCTCCGACGCAGGCCTCGACCAGAAGCTCCTTCTGCGCAGCGACGGCACCTCCGTCTACATGACCCAGGACATCGGTACCGCCAAACTCCGCTTCCAGGACTACCCCATCGACCGCATGATCTACGTGGTCGGCAATGAGCAGAACTACCATTTCCAGGTGCTCTCGCTGCTGCTCGACCGTCTCGGCTTCCGCTGGGGCAAAGACCTCGTGCACTTCAGCTACGGCATGGTCGAACTCCCCGAAGGCAAGATGAAGAGCCGCGAAGGCACCGTAGTTGATGCCGACGACCTCATGGAGGAAATGGTGGAGGGCGCACGACAGGTGAGCGGCGAGCTCGGCAAGCTCGACGGCCTCACTCCCGCCGAAATCTCCGAAATCTGCGAGACCGTGGGCCTCGGCGCCTTGAAATACTTCCTGCTGAAAGTCGACCCGCGCAAAAACATGCTCTTCAACCCCAAGGAATCCATCGACTTCAACGGCAACACCGGCCCCTTCATCCAGTACACCTACGCCCGTATCCGCTCCGTGCTCCGCAAAGCCCAGGACAAGCAGCTCACCTCTGTCGACTACTCGGCCGTTGTCCCCAACGAAAAGGAGATTGCCCTCATCCAGACCCTGGCCGACTTCCCCGCCACCGTTCAGGAAGCCGGGCGCAGCTTCTCGCCGGCCCTCATCGCCAACTACGCCTACGAACTCGTAAAGCAGTACAACCAATTCTACCACGACTACACCATCCTCGGCGAGACCGACCCCGCCGTGCGCTCCCTCCGCCTCGCCCTCTGCGAAGCCACCTCGCGCGTGGTCCGCACCGCCATGTCGCTCCTGGGCATCCGCGTCCCCGAGCGCATGTAATCGTCCAAAGCTTCTCTAAGGTCCCTATAGTCCCTAAGGACCCTAAGGTCTTTAAAAAAGTCCTTAAGGTCGCGTGCGGTTATCTTCCCTGCGATTAAACTTTTGAGCGCTTTTCCGCTCTAATTTGTTATATTTGCATCCTGTTAACCGCAAAATAAAATCATTTTAAGCAATAAAATATGAACTACTTCTCCACCGACAACTTCCAGCAGCCACAGAGCCTCGACATGCGCGTTTCGGCTGTAATGAAGAGCGTCTACGTCAAGATGTTTCTCGGCCTGATTGTCACAGCCCTCGTGGCATGGCTCGTGGCTGCTACCGCCTCGTCCGACCATAGTTTCCTGGCCTATCTGGCTACCAACCGCTGGCTTTACTGGGGGCTCGCTCTCGTTGAACTCGGCCTCGTGCTCGCAATCTCGGCCGGGCTGCGCAAAATGAGCGCCGGAATGGCCACAGGCCTCTTCTTCCTCTTCGCCGTGGTAAACGGTCTGACGCTGTCGCTGATTTTCGTGGCCTATTCCCTCCCGTCGATTTTCAAGACATTCCTTATATGTGCCGGAGTTTTCGGGGCCATGAGCATCTACGGATACTTCACCACACGCGACCTTACGCGCATCGGATCGTTCCTCTACATGGCCCTGTTCGGACTGATTATCCTCGTGATAGTCAACATCTTCTGGGCCAATTCCACGCTCGACTGGATTGTTTCCTTCCTCGGCGTCGCAATCTTCATCGGAATCACCGCCTGGGATACCCAGACAATCAAACGCATGGCCATGGCCGACCCCACGATGGCCGACGGACGTCTGGCCACACTCGGAGCCCTCAATCTCTACCTCGATTTCATCAACCTCTTCCTCTACCTCCTCCGCTTCTTCGGCTCCAGCCGCGACTGATTGACTGAATACCACTACCCCCATACCCGCCCCGCCGGATGGCCATCATGCCTCCCGGCGGGGCGCTCTGCATTCTCAATACAATAATCAGGCTTATTTTCAGTTATATATTGTGTGGGAATAAATATATCCCAATGGCCTATGAGCCTCCGTTCCCGCCACCCAATCCACACGCTTTCAGTCTGATTGACCGTAAAATGAAAAGAATAATCCCGTATATTGTCCTGGTTGCCGCGGCCGCCTTCTGCGCGTTCAGCGCCGCAGCCGACGACATCAAGGAAGACTTCAACCCCATCGAGACGGGCGTCACATCGCTCAGTATCGCTCCCGATGCCCGTGGCGCCTCAATGGGCGACCTCGGCGCGGCCACCGACCCCGATGCCAACTCGCAATACTGGAACCCCTCGAAATACGCCTTCGCCTACTCGCAGGCAGCCGTCTCGCTGAGCTATACACCATGGCTCCGCAAACTCGTCAACGACATCTTCCTGGCCAACCTTGCAGGCTACTGGAAAATCGGCAGCAACGACAACCAGGCCATCTCCGCCTCGCTCCGCTACTTCTCGCTCGGCGAGGTGACGACCTCCAGCCCCGCCAATCAGGCCGCTTCCAGCATCAACCCCTACGAAATGGCTATCGACGTAGGCTACTCGCGCAAACTCTCCGAGAAATTCTCGATGGGTATCGTGTTCCGCTACATCTATTCCGACCTGGGCTATAACTCAACCTCCGACGTGGGCGACAACCAGACCGGCGCATCGGCCTTCTCCGCCGACATCTCCGGCTACTACACCACCTACCCCATCATCGGCCAGAACGAATGCCAGTTCTCCTGGGGCTTCGATATATCCAACATCGGTACCAAAGTGAGCTACGACCGCGGAGCCAATCCCGCGTTCCTCCCCACCAACCTCCGCCTCGGAACCATGTTCATGTTCCCCCTCGCCGACTACCATAACCTCGCCATCTCGCTCGACCTCAACAAGCTGCTCGTGCCCACCCGCCCGCGCCAGAAGGACTATACGAAAGTCGTCGACGGCGTCGAAGTGCCCGACCAGGAAGAATGGCAGCGCGCCTATCAGGACTGGCAGGATATGTCGCCCATCTCCGGCATCTTCAAATCCTTCACCGACGCCCCCGGCGGCTTCAGCGAAGAGCTCAAGGAAATCAACTACTCGCTTGGCGCCGAATACAGCTACAACCAGCAGTTCTTCGTGCGTGCCGGCTACTACCACGAGAGCCAGTGGAAAGGCAACCGCCAGTACTTCGGCTTCGGCGCCGGCTTCTCGCTCAACGTAGTGCGCCTCGACGCATCCTACATGCTCGCCACCGCCCAGAGCTCCCCGCTCGACCAGACCCTCCGCTTCACGCTCACATTCGACATGGACGGAATCAAGAACCTCTTCTCGCGCAAATAAACCCGAACCCCCACGCAGCATATGCCCCTCCCATTCCGCATCGGCAACGGCTTCGATGTCCATCGCCTCGTAGAGGGGCGCCCCTGCATCATCTGCGGCGTCGACATCCCCTACGAGAAAGGGCTCCTCGGCCATAGCGATGCCGACGTAGCCCTTCATGCCCTCTCCGACGCCATCCTCGGAGCAGCCGCCCTGCGCGACATCGGCTACCACTTCCCCGACACCGACCCGCGCTACAGCGGCGCCGACTCCCGTCTACTTCTGCGCCAGTGCCTGCGCCTCGTCGGTGAAAAAGGCTACGCCGTAGCCAACGTCGACATCACCGTCATCGCCCAGGCCCCCAAAATGCTCCCCTACATCGACCAGATGCGCGCCAACGTAGCCCGGGACCTCCGCATCCCCCTCGACTGCGTCTCCGTCAAAGCCACCACCACCGAGCACCTCGGCTTCACCGGCCGCTCCGAAGGCATCGCCTCCCTCGCCACCGCCCTCCTCACCCCCCTCCCTTGACCATCCCCGGCCATCTTCCCCACTTCCCCCTCCCCATCTTCCCCCTCCTCCGGTCCCTTACATTGGCATTTAAGAATCCACGGAGCGGCAACCGCTTCCGGCGAGCATCGCCGGAAATCCCCTTCCCCCTATGCCTCGCCTCCCCTCCGGGCCTCCGCCGCAGCCGTCTCTATGCAGGTAAAATTTTTGTTCCTGCTCCGAGCTTTAGCGAGGTTTTCCCTAAAAGAGTTCTGGGGTTTCCCGAACCAACAATTTTCCGATAAAAATGTAGGGACGCACGGCTCGTGCGTCCGCGTTAACAACTGGAAATCAGGCTCTACATTCGGACGCACGGGCCGTGCGTCCCTACATTTCGGTGGTTCTGTGAGCGACCTTCAGCTCGCCGGTTCCGTCCGGATGGCGGGCGTCCTCGCCGTAAAAGCTTTTCTCCGCGCCTCTGGGCCTTTTGGTTCTTTTCGGCCTGCGAAAAGAACGCAACTTGCGTCCTCAGTCTTTGGTTCTTTTCGGGCTGCGAAAAGAACAGACGCCTTGCTATGGAAGCTCGTTTAGCATCCATGCGTCTGTAGCGGGGCGTCGTGTTTTTAATTCATCCGGATGGTGTCGCGCCTTTTATTTTGGGCTTAAGCATGTTTAATCCGGCTAAATCACGTTAAATCGGGAATATCCCTCCTGACCTCCCCGTCGCCCGGATGGCCTCCCGTCGTTGCTGTGATCCTGTTACTCCCCTTCTTTTCTGAAAAATTAGGCTTTGGGGCGAATAAATGGGCTAATTTGTAGAAAAATGACAAATATTTTGTAAATTTGCGTTCACTTTGCTTTCAAAAGGTTGCTTATTTGCGACAATGTGCCGATTCTACGGATTGCTTGGGCAGCATATCCTGCGAAAGCATATGTTTGAGTTTCAATAATTTGTACACAATAGAAAATTACATACAATCAGTCATTATGCAAAAACATTTACTCTTAGCCTTATGTATGGCCTCTGCAGCGGCTTCTACGACGCTTTCTGCAGCAGATTTTACTCCCCCATGCGAAATCCCCTGCGGTACGCAAGCGGAATTGAATGCCAACTGGTCAATCGTTGATAATAACAACGATGGGGCCGGGGACGAAACGACATGGGCGTATAGTTCCTCTGATAATGCTGTGGTTTATTCTTATCATAGGACTAATGCTGCCGATGACTGGCTTATTTCCAAAGTCCCTGTAGAACTTAAAGCAGGTGAAACATATAAAATTACCGGTGATATTAAAACATACAACAGCAACACAAAAGAAAGAATAGCTTTTTATGCTGCTACGGCAAATAGTATTGAGGCTTTATCTCAAAATAAATTCTATTTTGATGAGAATTTGGCCTCGAATTCATATGATTGGCGTGGCGGAACGTTTATACCTTCGGCCGATGGTGAATATTATTTTGCCATTCAGTGCTATTCTATTGAGAATCGCTGGAAAGTTTATTTTAGAGGATTACAAATTGAAATAGTCCGTCCTCATCCACTTGCTGTAACTGATGTGACTGCGAAAGCAGCTCCTGAGGGTGAACTGAAAGCTACTATAAGCTGGACTATGCCGACTAAATTAGATAACGACGCCGAACTTACTTCTATTTCCGGTGCAAAAATCTACCGTGGCACAAGTTCGTATTTTTCTTTAAATTCATCAACGCTTATAGGTACGTATACGGGTGGAACCCCGGGGGCGGTAAGCTCTTGGGATGATACTACATTAGAAAAGGCCGGACAATACTATTACGCTGTTGTTCCTTTCGATGTAAATGGCGATTCTCAGGCATCGCCTGCTAAGGTTCAATCTGATTGGATTGGAATGGACGAAAAGGTCGGAACTGTACCCTCTCTTAGTGCAGCGCTTGTTGATGGTAGTGAAACCAAAATCAGTTTGTCTTGGGAAACTCCTAAGGGTTCAAACGGCGGTTGGATTGATTTGACTAAGGTCAAGTATCGCGTTAGCCGTGCCGGCAAAATCAAGACTACCTCTGTAACAGTTGCCGAGGATATCACTGAAACAACTTTTACCGATGAAGTTAATCCTTTCGACGTATATACCTATACCATATATGCCTCATACAATGGCGGATCCTATAGCTACTCCGGAGCTAAATCCAATGAAGTAACAGTTAAGGGTGTTCTGGAAGCTCCTTATACTGAAAGTTTCTCGTCTTCGGCCACGATTAATTTCTGGACTTTATTCCATAGCGACGAAACATCAAAGGATTGGTCGGTTACCAGCAGCAAATTAGGTCTTTATGGAGGTCCGGCCGATGCTTGGGCTGCGACTCCTCCAGTCCGGCTTAAAGCCGGAGTACCTTATGAATTCAGTTTCACTCCCTCACTCTCATATTATACCCCCACCAAAGATGTTAGTCTCTATTTGGGTAAAGAGCCGACAGTGGCGGGCCTTCAAACCGAATTGCATAAGGCAACAGCATCCTCTACATATGGCTCGGCCGAAAAGGTATCCTTTAGTGTCGCGGAGGACGGCATATATTATTTGGCTTTCAGGTGTGTGAATACCGGGAGCGACTACCGCACTGTGTATGTAGATGATTTGAATCTTTCAGAAATCGAATGCTCTCCGCTTGCTGTCACCGACCTTACCGCCACCGCCGCCGAGAAGGGAGCAATGGCTGCCATTCTCAGATGGACGAATCCTGCTAAGACCAACGCCGGTACAGACCTCACTGAAATCTCAAAGATAGAGGTGCTCCGCGGCAGCGATGTAATTGCCACAATTACTGAAGGATTGACTCTCGGCGGGGCAGCATCCTATGTTGATAATTCCATAGAGACCTCCGGCAAGTATACATATAAGATAACTCCTTATCTTGGCGAAATTGCCGGACCGTCCACCTCCGTAGAAACAGGCTGGGTTGGTCCCGATGTTCCTGTCGAGCCCTCGTCGGTAACTGCAACAATGTCTGATGAAGGCCGTGTGGTTGCATTCGAAGCTACTCCGGTTGGCATCAACGAGGGATATGTTGATCCGGATGCCATTACCTATTCCGTAACTCGTAATGGTTCGGATATTGCCACCGGTCTTAAGTCCTCTCCTTTTACCGATAGTGATGACCTTGAATTCGGCAACTACGTTTATGGTGTTAAGGCTGTAAATGGTTCTGAAGAGAGTGACATTACCGAGGCCGCTCCGCTCAAATTTGGTAACCCGCTCGAATTACCTTATAAAGTTGATAGCTTTAATGAAGATAATGCTTCTCTCTGGACTCTTACCGGCGATAATCCTAACAAGACGTGGGTGTTGAAGGATGGCGCGCTTACCGGTAATTTCATTGCTGACAATTCCTGGGCTTTTACGCCTCCGCTAAATCTTGTTCATAGCGAGTTGAAGGTGAAAGTCAACGGTAGTTGCTATAATTACCGTAACCCGGAAACGGTAGAGTTGTATATCAGCAAATCAACAGATCATAACAATGCCGATGATCATCGGCTTGTACATACGGCAACCTTCGACTCTTCATGGGGTCAGGATGCTGAGCAGTCGTTCATTGTTACCCAGCCTGGAACGTATCATGTTGGTGTCCGTCTGCCCAGTAATGCCTGGACTGCAAAAATCAACAGTGCTTCTCTTGAGGCTACCACCATCCTTACCGGCGTGGAGGATGTCACCGCCGAGGGCGACGGGATGCTGATGTACAGCCGCACGTTTGATTTCATCCAGGCTCCCGAGGGGGTAGAGGTGAGTGTCTACAATGCAGCCGGTGTGCTCGTTCTCCGTGCTGAGGCCGTCGACGGTCATGTCGACACTTCCGCTCTCGCTTCCGGTCTCTATGTGGCAGCCGCCACAGCCTCCGGCGAGAAGCTTACGCTCAAGTTCGCCAAGTAATTAATTACAATTTAATAATATATGAAGCCGAAGGCTATTGCCCTCGGCTTCATTCAGCAAAAAGTATATAGCATGAACAACAATCTGAAATCCACGCTGATTGCCTCCGCACTTCTTCTGGCAGGTCTCGGCGCCGTGGCTGTGGCTCCCGATGTGCCCCTACGCAAGGCGATGCCGCGGCCGTCGATGGCTTCAGCGCCCTCAGCCGCTCAGCCGCTTGCAGCTAAATCGTTCTCAACAAGCCATTACGCTCCTTTTACTGCTCCCGCCGAGGGCTCGGCTCTCAAAGCGGATTTCTCCGTTTCCGGTCAGGCAGAGGGAAATGTAACCGCCTGGAGCGAGAATTTCGATAACGGCACGGAAGGCTGGACAATAGATCCGACCTCCTACGTCACGTGGACCACAAAGCAGATTGCCACTTCGGGCGACAAGAGTTTCTCCACAATCGACCCCGACGATGTGAAGTCGCTTTATGTTGATGGCCCCTATCAGACGTTCCGCCGCGAGATTTCCTCGGCTACGTCGCCTGCCTTCACGGTGCCCGACCACGGCTCGCTTGAAGCTTGGGTAGGCTATGCGCTCAACTACGACAACTATTGCCGCCTCACAATCAGCATCTCTGCCGACGATTTCGCCTCTTCCACAGAAATATGGAGCAGCGGCAATCCCGACGACAAGACCAAGACGTGGTGCTGGCACGAGGTTGCCGTATCGCTCGACGCATATGCCGGGCAGACGGTGAAACTCCGCTTCACCTATGGTCCCGGCACCGACGATACTTTCGGTACGGGCGGCTACATGGGCGATTTCGCCATCGACGGTATCAAGGTCAACGGCAAGAAGAGCATCGACCATATCGAGGTGGAGACGGGCGACGTCGTCGAGTTCATCGACATTACCGAGGGTGAGGTAGCATCACGCCACTGGAGCTTCCCCGGCGCCACTCCTTCGGAATCCACCGAGAAGATGCCCCGCGTATACTATACCGACGACGGGCAGTATGACGTAACGCTTACTGTGACCGACGCCGAGGGGCTGTCGTCGACGGTGACGCGCACGGCATTCGTAGGCGTAACCGGTTCGGCACCTGTGGCCGTTATCGGCGCTCCCGCTGAATTCCGCTACTCGGCCACGGGCAAGTTCATGGTCGCTCCGGCTGTGCCTGTCACTTTCCGCGACGCCTCAAAGGGTTTCCCCACCGAGACTCACTGGATGTTCGGCGGTACAAGCGAGGAAAGCAATCAGATTGAGGAAATTGAGGGCAAGGAGGCCACCGTGGTCTACTATTACCGCCACGACTGGCCCGTGGGCCTCGTGGTCGGAAACCGTCACGGCGATTCAAATGCAGTCGGCGATGTATCCGTAGAATTTGAAGGCGAAGCCTCAAATCTGCGTGCCGACGACGAAATCTGCGTTGCCGATGTGTGGGACGGTGAAGGCATCTTCCCCGGTTCAGGTCCTGCACGCTACAAGATTACGGCCTATGCCGAGCGCTTTTCCGCTCCCTCGGCTCCGGTATTCATACCCGGCGTAAATGTCTACTTCGTTCATGCTGAGGCCGGCGAACTTATCGACCAGATTGCCCCCATTTCGGTGAGCATCTATTCCGTTGGCCCCGACGGTCTCCCCGACCGGAAGCTCGACACTACGGAAAGCTGGAGCGTTTTCGAGCTCGACAAGCCCTCCGCCACCGGTCTGGTGCCCACGCAGTTCAAGTTCTCAAAGAATCTGGTAATCAACGAGCCGTTTATCGTTGCTGTAGAGGGCATTCCCGCCTTCCGCGAGGCAACAACCGACGGCGAGAATTCCGTAGGACGCACCTACGTCTCGTTCGCCACTGCCAAATTCCGCGGCGAAGGTGGTACATCCCTCTGGCAAAAAGACGGCAAATGGCAGGAAATCAGCGAATATTTCCCTGCCGGACAAAATCATACCTCGTTTATGATCTGCCCCTACGTGGCTCACTCCGTCCTTACCACCAATCCGATTGCTGACTCGCGTGAAATCACCGTCGGACCGGCCGCCGGATCGGTCACCAAACAGCTCTACTGCTACTATGGCGGTCTTGAGGAACCGACTGCCGATGCCGACTGGCTCCACGTCAGCCGCACCGAAACAGACATGACAGTCCAGAACGTACACATAGACTTCGATGCTCTCCCCGGAGGTGAAACCGAGCGCACCGGCCACATCCACTTCACCGACGGCGCTTCGAAGATGACCTGGACCGTAATCCAGAATGCCAACAGCGCCATTGCTGCTGTTGCTTCCGACGCCTCCGAGGCCCTGAAATGTTCACCCGCTGTCTTCACCGACTCCTTCACGGTCAGCGGTGATGCCGACCTCGTCAAGGTGTACGACGCCGAGGGCCGCCAGGTAGCCTCGACCGCTCTCACCGACGGCTTCGCTACAATCGCCGCAACCTCCTGGACTCCGGGTGTCTACATCGTCTCTGCACCCGGCCTCCCCTCCGTCAAGGTTGTCAAGAAATAATTCTTCCCCATTATAACGGCAACCCCCTGTGGCCTTTCCGGCCGCAGGGGGTTGCGTTGTTTTTCCAGCTTTATAGAGTTTATAAGTAACTGGTCGAAATTATTTTAATATTTCCGGGAGGAAAATTTTCAGGAGATTTTTCTCGATGAAGAAGGAGTGTAGATGTCTACACGACTGATGAAGAGAGGAAAAGATGCGAAAATTTTACCGCGGAAATGTTGAAATAATTAGATCAGGAAAGTATAAAATAATTTTGAACAATTACTTAAGACTTATAAGATTTATGCGACTTATAAAATCGTACTGATTATCAAATTGCCATCATGTTAGTAAACTGAGGCCGATTTCGCGCGACGCGTTGATCAGCGTCGGTACGTGGGCGTCGGAATTGACGATTATCGGCACGCCGGCTTCGCGTAGCGCTGCCACGTGGCGCCGGGCAGGGAAAAGGCGTCCGGAGTGTTCGGCATACGCCTTGGTATTGATTTCAACCGTCAGGGGGCGCTCCGAGGTCGGGGCGGTACGTCCGGCGAGGGCGATTACGTGGTCGGTAAGGCCGTCGGCCAGTGCGCGATACCATTGCTCCTCCTCGATATCGGGATGGTAAAGCGACGCGTTCAGTCCGATTTTGTCGTAATGGCCGAGGATGTCAAAATGCCCCTCGTCGAGCATGCGGTGAGAGGTGGCGTAGAACGTTTCGACCACGTAGCGGATGTCGTTGTGGAAATGGTCTTCCATCTTGCGGCGGAAGGCCTCGAAACGGCCGTCGATGTCGACCCATTCGCCGCCCTGGGCACGGATAAAGTGCACGGAACCGATGGCGTAGTCGAGCGACAATGTGGCGAAATACGGCTCGGCAGGCCCCCATACACCTTCGAGGTAGTCAATTTCCATCCCGGCGTAGAAGCGGCACCGGTCGCCGTGGTCGCGGCGTATGCGCTCCACCTCGTCGAGGTAGCGTGGCACGTCGGCTTGCCTCATATTGCACGGCGACTCGATGGGGATGGGGGAGTGGGGTGTGAATCCGTAGTGTGTGAAGCCGTCGGCCACGGCCCGACGGGCGAAAGCTTCCATCTGGGCGCGTCCGTCGCAGAATTCGGTATGTGAATGAAATGTGTAGAGAGTGCTGTCGTTGAGTTCGCGGATGAAATCCATATAGGGTGAAAATCGCAGTTGAAGTTTTGTGCGTCAGGCTCAGGCTGTCCGTTCGGCTATCGGCTCGGCCGCACGCAACGACCGCACATAGCGGCCGAAGAGTCCTGAAAATACGATGGCGAGCGTCAGCCCGGCTCCAAGGCCGGTGGCCCATGGAAGGCCGAACCCTTCAGGCGAAGGGGCGACGATGAGGTAGGAGGTGCAGACCACCGTCATGAACAGCGCCGGGATAAGCGTGATGGCGTAGATGCGTCCGTGGCGTGCGAGATATACGGTGCATGCCCAGAGTGTGAATACCGAGAGCGTCTGGTTGCTCCATGCGAAGTAGCGCCAGAGCACGTTGAAGTCAATTTGGAGCAGACCGAACGTAAGGGCGAAAATCGGTACGGAGATTGCCACACGCTGCCAGAATCTGGTCTGCGGGAAATGCGTGAAGTCGGCTACGATGAGACGCGCGCTGCGCAGGGCGGTGTCGCCGGTGGTGATTGGCGCTGCAATCACGCCGATCATCGCAATCACGCCGCCTACAACGCCGAACCAGCTTATCGAGATGTCGTGTACGAGCGATCCGGGCGAATGTCCCGGTTCGGCCATGTATGCCGAGAGGCCTTCGTAGCCGTCGGTGAAGGTAATGGTCGCTGCCGCCCATATCAGGGCCACAATCCCTTCGGCCACCATCGCGCCGTAGAAGATAGGGCGAGCCTGGCGCTCGGAGGTGATGCAACGCGCCATCATGGGCGACTGCGTGGCGTGGAACCCCGAAATGGCACCGCACGCTATTGATATGAAGAGCATCGGGAATACGGGATGGGTGGCCGCGAGTTCGGGTGCGTAGCGGTTCATCAGTCCGCCCGCGAAGGCTTCTGGCACCTCGACATCGCCGAATATCATTATCGCCACCAGTCCTACGGCCATGAAGAAGAGCACCACGGCGAAGAGCGGATAGATGTTGCCTATCAGTTTGTCGACGGGGAAAAGCGTGGCAAGCAGATAGTAAATGAATATCACCACAGCCCAGAATGTGGCGTCGAGCGCCTCGGGCGTAAGCGACGCCACCAGTCCGGAGGTGGTCACCACGAAGACACCTCCCACGAGGATGAGGAGCACCACCGAGAAGACGCGCATCACCTGTTTGACGCCAGTGCCCAGCTCCTTGCCTACTATTTCGGGGAGTGATACGCCCCCCGCGCGCAGCGAAATCATGGCTGAGACGAAGTCGTGGACCGCGCCGGCAAAGAGTGTGCCCAGCACAATCCAGAGGTAGGCTGCCGGGCCGTACATTATTCCCATAATGGCGCCGAAAATCGGGCCGAGGCCGGCGATGTTCAGAAACTGTACGAGAAACACTTTCCATGCCGGCATCGGCACGAAGTCCACGCCGTCGGTCTGTGTCGTTGCCGGGGTGGGACGCTTCGGGTCTATGCCGAAAATACGTTCCACAACCAGTCCGTAGACGAAATATCCCCCTATCAGCAGGGCGAGAGATGCAAGAAACGAAATCATGATTTTAGGTCGGAGGTCAGAGTGATGATGTCGGAGGTCGGCGCGACAGAGCCGGAGAGGTGGTCAGCGTTCGAGGGTGATGACGTCGTTGCGCAGCGTCTGGAGCTCGGCTCGCGAGGCCGAAATCTGCTCTTCGGCGCGGAGGATGAGATCGTCGAAACGGGTGTCGCCTTTGGCAAACGCTTCGCGCATCTTCTGAAGATTGGCCATGGCCTCGTTGAAGCGGTTAAGGCTGTCCATATAGGTATGCATGGCTTCGCGTGCGGCGGGTGTGCGGAAGTTGGCGTAGTTGGTGTAGACGCCGCGCCCGGGGATTGCGATGGTGAATTCCACGGGGCGCGTGGAGGGGTCGTTGTTCAGAGCCACGATGCGCTCCACGATTGCCCGGCGGTCGGTGTCCGGACGCCATGAGTCGCGGATTGCGTCGATGCGCGCGCGCGATACCAGAGTCGGGTCGTCCGGGTCGATGTTCTGGCGCAGTTCCGAGGGGATGAATACATAGATGGTCACTTTGCCGGGAATGCGGTTTCGATCGGTGGCCCACCATCCCACTCCGGTGAGCTCGTCGATGGCGAGCATATAGTCGTCGTAGGGGGAGTTGTAGGGCATTCCGAGGTTCTGCGGCTGCAGGAATCCGTTGTCGCCTCGCCGCGATATGAAGATGTCGAGACCACCGAGCGAGTTCTCGCCGTCGTTGGCAAAATAGAGGGTGATTCCGTCGGGCATTAGGAAGGGGTAGTTGGCGTCGCCACCTTCGCCCAGGTCTACTGAGTCGTCGGTATCGCTTCCGGAGCCGAGCATGGTGGGACGTTCCCACTGTCCGTCGGTTAGTGCGGCCGAGGAGAAGAGCCGGAATGTGCCCGTGGTGTCTGGAGCCGCCCATATCATTTCGCGGCGGCTTTCAGGCTCGTAGACCACCGTAGGGTCGGCTGCGGGAAAGCGTTCGGGGAGCACGTCGGCCGGCGCGTTTAGTGAGCCGCTTTCAGGCGAAAGACGGTAGTGGCGGAAAAATGTGTCGGCGTCGACTACCATAGAGTCGATTATCTCGATGTTTTCAACGCGTCCGAGCATGTTTTCGGTGCGGTCGATGCGCTCGTCGAGGTCGCCCGAATTGTCGGGACCGAGGGTCTTTTTCCCTTTTTTGAGCGATGCACGGTAGGCTTCAAGCAGCTCGCGTGCCTGTGCGGTTTCCAGACGGGTGTTGGCGAGCGCGGCGAGCGCGAGTGTAGCCTCGCGGTTGCCCAGACGCCGTGAAGTCTCGAACGCCTCGGCGGCTTCCGTGTCGTTGCCCGAGGCGCTCAGCAGTTGGCCGAGCTGATAGGTGATGTCGGCGTTCTTAGGCTGGGCGGCTTCAAGGGTGCGGAGCATGGCGATTGCACCGGCGTTATCGCCGTCTTCGGCGAGCATCTGAGCCTCTTCGAGGCTCTGAGCTCCCGCGCCGTGTGCGAATGCTACACCTAAAGCAAGCAGGGCGGTTATTCTTATTCTGCGGATGGCGGTTTTCAGAGTCATATGAATCGGAGATCGAAAAAATTGGATTAGAGTTGTACGGCTTTCTGGCCGAGAGGGTTAAGGATGTGGATGAGGAGGTCGAGGAAGAGGGCGTATGGATCCTGGCGCGAGCCGTTGCCCTTAGAGGCGCCGTCGAAGCGGCGGATAAGGTCTATGATTTCGATTGTCTGCCATGGGCCGTAGTGCTGCATGGCTGCCTTTACATCCTTGAGTTGCCATGGGGAGCGAAATCCGAGTTCGGCCATAATGCCGCGCTCGGAGCGGTCGGAGGCGTAGTAGGCGCCGAGAACGTTGGCGAAGAGGTTGAAAATAAGCGGAGCAATCATCTGTACGGGGTGAGCTTTGGGATTGCCGCGGAAGTTGTAGTAGATTTTCAGCGTGCGCTCCACGTCGCGGTTTGCAATGGCTGAGATAAGTTCGAATGAGTTGTATTCCTTCGATACGCCGATGTTGCGCTCCACGGCCTCGGGGGTTATGGCCGCTCCTGCGCCGAGCGATACGGTGAGCTTGTCGACCTCGTTGTAGAGGCGCGAAAGATCCGTACCGACGAATTCGCAGAGCATGTTGAGAGCCTTTGGCTCTACCGACAGTCCTTTCTCCTTGATGAAATCTGCTACTACGGTGCCGACGGTGCGGTCGTTGAGTTTTACTGACTCGAAAGCCACGCCGCCCGAAGCTCTCAGGGCCTTCAGGAAGTCGGCTCCGGCAGCTTTCTTGCCTCTGCAGCAGAGACACAACACGGTGGAGGGGTTGGGGTTGGCGGCATATCCGGCCAGCGCGTTCAGGAAATTGGCGCCGGCCGTCTGCACTTCCTTCACGATTACAACCTGGCGGCCGAACATCGACATGCGTTTGGCGGCATTCTCCACCTGCTTGGGCGAGTCGAGCTCCGGTGCATAGAGAATTGTCAGGTCGAAGTCACGGTCGGATTCCGGCACGAGCTCCTCGAACATCCGCGCGAGCGTGTCGATATAATATCCCTCCTCGCCGTGGAGCAGATATACCGGGGCGGGGCGGTTGGCGCGCAGATCGCGGCATATGGAAAGAAACGAAGGGCTTTCTGCCATAGGAATCAGTCGGTTCGGCATCGGCGCTACAGTGCCTCGGAGGTAGTGCGCCTGACGCCATATTGTTTCAGCGGATTTTAATTTGTAAATTTACAACGAAATTTCGTATCTGCCAACCGCTCGGAGCCGATTAACACCCTTCAACTTTTCATCCCCGTTCGGGCTGCGTTTCAATCCTCAATAATCCTGACTGCCAATGGCCGCAGAATTCAACCCTCAGACCCTCCTGGAGGCCGCCCGACGATTCGGGAGGCTCAATCTCCCGCCGGTGGGGCTTTGCATCGCACGCGAGTCCGACGGTGTGGTTCGCGTCTACGACCGTCTGCGCGGCTATTCTGTAGCGCTTACGCGCGAGGAGTTGGTGCGTCAGCATTTCGTGGAAATGCTGATAGCGAAGCTCGGCTATCCGCCGGCCATGATGGCCAATGAAGTGGGTGTGGAGCTCAACGGCACTTCAAAGCGCTGTGATACAGTGGTCTACAGTCCCCGCGGACTCCGGCCGCTTGCGATAGTCGAATATAAGGCGCCATCAATCAGGCTGACCCAGAAGGTTTTCGACCAGATTGTGCGCTACAACATGGTGCTCCGCGTGCCCTGGCTTATGGTATCCAACGGTCTGCGCCATTACTGCTGCCGCGTGGACTACGACGCCCGCCGCGTCGCCTTCCACCCCGACCTCCCCGCATACGTCGACCTCGAATCATGAAAAAAGGTTTTCAGATATAGAATAATAAAGGCGATGGCCGTATGGGCCATCGCCTTCATTATGAATTGCTGATTGTCAGGGGAGTCAGAGGTCGTAGACTACGGTTACAACGCTCTTGGCGGGGATGGTTACAACATCCTTCACGCGCACATTTGCGGGGGTGAGCTTGTTTTCGGCGTTGGTGGTGTAGGTCTTGATCGACATAATCTGGTCGCGGCCTTCAAACTCGTCCTGCAGATAGAAAGTACCTTCGGTATTGTTGGTGTATACCGATACCAGGCGGGTGTTGTCGGGCGAGAGGTAGCTCGAGCCGAAGAACTGGGCGGATTCGTTGGCTACTTTGGCGTCGACGCGCACGAATCCCGGACGGATGCAGAGCGAATAGTTGCCGAGCACCCAGAGGTTGGTGGTGGGATTGTAAGTTCCGTCGCCGTCGGTATAGTCGGCTCCGTCGGGCACGAGTCCGATGAGGATGAAGCGGTTGCGGTGTGAAGCGTTAACACCGTCCATCGATGTCCAGAAGCTCCAGGAGGTTACATTGGCCAGTGTGAGGTCGTTGTGGATTACGCGGCTCATGTGGATGGAAACATCCATCTCCTCGAAATTGCTGTAGCCGGGGAATTCGTCGGTGGCATACTGGTCGTTGCCGAGCATCGACCATTCGGTCTGCCAGACGTCGGCACCATACTGTGCGGCTGCGGAAGCAACCTGGCTGCGCACGTTGCGCATATCGTTCCAGTTGTAGTCGGTCCAGTAGCTGTGGGCGCACACGAGGTTGTTCTTCAAGTGGGCGAGGTCGCCGATGTAGTTGGCGCCACCGGCGGTGAAATAGTTGCTGAGGATGTTGTCGCCTGAGTAGAGTTCGGTCCAGTTGGCGGCTTCACCGGGAAGAATATTTACATCAATGCCTTTGTTGGTGAGCGCTTTGTCGAGTTCGCGCACAAGCTGCACCTGCTGGGCCACGCTCCAGCCGGAGCCTTCCTGAGAGGCGTTGCCGTCGCTGCCGGCGCCCCAGTCGTACTGAGGCTCGTTGAACGGCGAGATATGGGTCACGTTGTAGCCTTCGGCCTTGAAGTGGGCGGCAACTTCGGCCATGTAGTCGGCAAACGCAGCATAGTTGGCGGGGCGCAGATTGGCGTTTTTAGCGCCACGGGCCGAGAAAGCCTTGCGGTTGTAGGTATACTGCACAAGGGGAGAGTTGGAGAAGAGCACGAAGCTTTCCACTCCCATTTCGCGGGCTTTCTGCATGAAGAACTGTTGGCCTTCGCATTTGCTCCAGTCGTAGTCGGTGGTGCCGGTGCGGAAGCTCTCGGCGCGGCGGTTTGCCGTAATCTTGGAGTCAGATCCCTGCTCGTAGGAGCCGGCGCCGAGGTTTACGCGCCACATTGATAGGCCGATACCGCGGGTGGTGGCTCCGGAGGCCGACTGGTCGAAGAGCAGGGTGGCGATTTCGTCGCGGCAGCTCGTCCAGTTCTTGCCTACGAATGCGGGAGCCCAGCAGTCGCTGGCGCCGAAGCCGGCGATGGTCTGATATGTGGTGTTGCGGTCGATTGTGACCTCGGCCTTAACGGCGCCTGCGGGAATCTCGGGACCCTCCTCGGTTTTTCCGGGGTCCTCGGTTCCGCCTTTTGGCGGTATGTAGTTGGCGAATGTGGGATCATCCTTTTCGCAGCTTGCGAGGGTGAGCGCGGCCAGGCCAATCAGAAGATATTTCGAGATTTTCATTATTTTGAATAAATCTGAAGAGTTTATTTAATTGAATTATAGGGTTTCCCCAACAATGCAGGGGCATTGCCTTGCGATTCATCGCTTTTAGTCGGCATGGAACAGACGCCCAAGGCATCCCCCTGCATTGTTTATGGTTCTCAGACCATGATCTACGGGCTGGAGGGATTACCAGCCGGGATTCTGCTGGATGGATCCGTGGGAACGTTCGATTTCCACCAGCGGGATGGGCCATAGGCGGTCGCGGTCGTCGCGGTAGTTGATACCGCTGTTGGAGGCTTCGCGCTGGTTTTCCCATTCGTCGGGGTCGGCGGTCTCCTGATTGGTATTCCAGAGCACGAAGCGGCCCTGAGGCCCCATTATGTTGGCGATGGCGTAGTTGCCGTTGTCTTCCTTCCAGCGGCGGATGTCGAAGAGGCGGTGGAACTCGCCGGCCAGCTCAAGCTGACGCTCCAGGCGTATGATGTCGCGGAGCTCGGTGCCGGTCTTGCCGTTGACGCCCGAGAGGAATACGCGGTTGCGCACGCGGCTTACGAGCTGGGCGGCCAGACCGTCCTGTCCCTGCTCGTTGAGGGCTTCGGCGTAGAGCAGAAGCACGTCGGAGTAGCGGAGAATGGGCCAGTTGATCGGGCTGTGTACCTGGTCGTATTTGTCGCCACGCTGAGCGAGGGGACAGTAGTATTTGCGGAATACACGCGGCGATTTCTGGGCCGAGGGGTCGATGAAGTATGAGCCGTCCTCGTTTAGGTCGCCCTGCTTTTCTACGAGCTGAGCGAATGCCTCGGGAGTCTCGCCTGCAATTTCAGTATCGCCCTTGCGGATTATGGTCCAGCGCAGGCGCTCGGTATCGCCGGCCTGAAGGAAGAGATTCTCAAGATAGGCTGATGGGATGCCCCATGCCCATCCGTCCTGGTCGCCGACGCCACGGGGACCGGCAACGGTGGAGAGCGGGCAGCCTACGTTGTAGGCAGCGTCGTAAGTGTGCTGGGCCTCGAATACGGATTCAATGCCGTTTTTGTTGGCGGGGTTGAAGTTGTCGCCGAACGAGGGGTTGAGGTCGTATTCGCCTTCGCGCACGAGCAGTCCGAGTGTGTCGGAAGCCTGTTTCCATTTACCCTGGAATACGAGTGCCTTGCCGTAGAGGCCGAGGGCTGCGCCGCGGGTGGCGTGACCAATTTCGGCGGCTCCGAGAGCGCTTTTCTGAGGCAGATTGCGGATAGCGTAGCGGAAATCTTCGGCGATGTAGTCGTAAATCTCCTTTTCCGTAGAGCGGCCTTTGCCTTCGGCTTCTTCAGCCTCGTAGAGACGGTCGAGAAGTACGACACCGCCATAAAGCTTCACGAGTTCGAAGTAATAGTAACCGCGGAGGAAGCGTGCTTCGGCCACGAGCTGCCGCCGCACCTTCTCGTCGATGATGATGTCCGCGTTTGTGATACGGTCGACGGCCACGTTGCAGTTAAGAATTCCTTTGTAGCGGTACTGATAGAAGTTGCTCGACGTACCGTTTTCAGGGCCGTTGGGCAGGTATTCCACGAGTTCGCGGTAGCCCGACTCCTGGGTGGTGTTGCCCTGCCAGGCGTTGTCGGTGGCCATTTCCATCTGTAGCCAAGGGTTGTAGACCTGCCACCAGTCGTCGCAGGTTATGAAGTAGTAGCAGCCGTTTACGAAGTTGCGGCATTCTTCTTCGGTGGTGAAATAAATGTCGAGGTTCTGCTGACCGCGCGCGGGCTCATCGAGGAAGTCGTTGCACGAACTCATCAGCATAGCAGCACCGATGGTTGCCAGTATTGATAGTTTTTTCATTGGTCTTAATTCGATTTTCCGGATTAGAAGTTGAAGTTAACACCGAAGAGGAACGTGCGCGGGTTGGGGTATGCGATGTTGTCGATACCGGTGTTGAGCACGTCGCCGTCGAGCGAGGGACGCTCGGGGTCCATTCCGGAGTAGGAAGTGATGGTGAAGAGATTCTGGGCGGAGACGCTCAGTCGCAGTGTGGTTCCTCCAACGAGCTTTTTGGGGAATGTATAGCCGATCTGTAGGAGTTTGCAGCGGAAGAAGCTGCCGTCTTCTACAAACCAGTCGCTCTTGCGCGAGTAGTTAAGGTTGGAGTCGTTGGAGCTCAGGCGGGGATATTCGTTGGAGGTTCCTTCGCCGTGCCAGCATTTATCGAATGTTCCGGCGAATACATTTTCACCGGCCACACCGCTGTAGCGGCTGCGGGTGCAGTTGTAGATGTCGTTGCCGAAGGTTCCGTAGAAGTTGGCGGTGAGGTCCCAGTCCTTCCATCCGAGCGACAGGTTGAGACCCATCATCACGTCGGGGTAGGGGTTGCCGATGTAGTCGCGGTCGCCATCGTCGATTGAGCCGTTGCCGTTGAGGTCGAGGAAACGGATGTCGCCGGGCTGTGCGTTGGGCTGGATGAGGTTGCCGTGTTCGTCGGAGTGGGCGTAAACCTCGCTCCAGTTCTGGAATAGGCCGTCGGTCTTGTAGCCGAAGAAGCGGCCGATGAGTTCGCCGTCCTCCGAGCGGGTATAGTCGCCGGAGATGGGGCCGTCGCCGGTGAGTTTGACGGCCTTGTTGCGTACGCCGGAGAGGTTTACACCTACTTCATAGCGCCAGTCGCCCACGCGGTCGCGCCAGCTGATGCCGAGTTCCCAGCCGGTGGCTTCCATCTCGCCGATGTTCATCGTAACGGCCGAGAGCCATGCGGGATAACCCATCCACATGTAGTTCTGCTTGGAGTAGAGCATGTCGTGGGATTTCTTCTTGTAGAAGTCGGCGGTAACGCTCAGACGGGAGTTGAGGAGCATGGCGTCGATGCCGACGTTGTAGTCTTCGACGGTCTCCCACTTGAGGTTGGGATTGCCGATGGAACCGATGGTGGTACCGGGCACACGGCCGCCGCCGAGCACGATGTTGTTTGAGCTGACGAGGCTCTGGTAGGCGGAGTTGGCGATTGCCTGGTTGCCGACCTTACCCCAGCCGGCGCGGATCTTGAGGTTGTCGAGCCAGGAGATATCCTTCATGAATTCCTCCTCGCTGATGCGCCATGCGCCGGAAACGGCGGGGAATGTAGCGTATTTGTTGCCTTCGCTGAAGCGGCTGGAACCATCGACGCGGACGCTGGCTGTGATGTAGTAACGCTGGTTGAAGTTGTACATCACGCGGCCAAGGTAGCTGACCAGAGAGTTGTAGCTGGTGTCGCCGTAGCCATACTGCTCGCCGGTACCGGCGTTGACCTCGCGGAGGGTCTCCTCGTCGGAGGGGATGTCCTCGCGGCGGGCCTCCACGTTCCAGTAGCCGAAGCGCTCGGCGGTGAAGCCTGCCATCACGCTGATGTTGTGCTTCTCGGCGATGGTGGTCATGTAGTTGATGGTGTTGGTCCAGTTCCAGTCGACGTTTTCATACATGCGGCGCGAGGCCGAGCTTACAGTGGCCTGCTCGAGGGCGTCGAGGCTGAATACGGGCGAGTAGGAGTCCTTGCGGGTAACCGTGCCGTTGAGGCCGAACTGAGTGCGGATGGTCAGGCCCTTTATGGGCACAATCTGGAGGTAGGGGTTGAGGAGCACGCCGTAGTTGCGCGATTTGCCCGCGGGGCGGGCGAGCGATGCGGCGGGGTTCCATACCTGGTTGTTGTAGCTGCGCTGGTAGTCGTTGTAGTGGTTGTCGGTGAAGTTGCCGGGGTTCTTGAACACCGGAGTGGTGGGATCCATGCCCATTGCGGAGCCGAAGAGGTTGGGGGTATCTTCCCACGATTCGGTGCGCGGAGCGATCTGCAGGCCTGCCTGAACGTATTTCGAGAACTTGTACTCGGTGTTGAGGTTGATGGTGAGTTTATCCCAGTAGCCTACGTCGTACTGCGAGTTGTTGCGGAAGTAGCCTACGGAAGCTGCGAAGGTGTATTTGTCGTTACCGCCGCTGATGCCGAGCTGATAGTTCTGCACGAGGGCAGTCTTGTTGATTACGGTGTCCCACCAGTCGGTCTCCACGTTCTGGCCTTCGGGGGTATTCCAGGGAGCGACGCGGCCGTCGTTGGTGTAGCGGGCGAAGAACACCTGCTTGTATTCGTCGGCGCCGGCCATGTCGGGTTTCTTGAGGGTTTCGAAGCCGATGTTGGCCGAGAAGTTCACGTTAATCTTGCCTGCGGCGCCCTTCTTGGTGGTGATAAGGATAACGCCGTTGGAGCCGCGGGTACCGTAGATGGCGGCGGCGGAAGCGTCCTTGAGCACCTCCATCGACTCGATGTCGTTGGGGTTGAGGAAGTTGATTTCCGTGCCCACGGGCATGCCGTCGACTACGTAGAGCGGGCTGGAACCGTTGACGGTGGTGACGCCACGGATTATAACCTTAGGCTGAACGCCCGGGCCACCGCCGGAAGCGATCTGAACGCCGTTGACTTTGCCCTGAAGGGCGTCCATGGCGTTGCCGGTGGTCATTTCGGTTATGTCCTCGCCTTTGACGGTGGAGATGGAACTGGTGAGGTCGGAACGCTTGACCTGGCCGTAGCCGACCACTACCACTTCGTCGAGCACGTTGGAATTTTCCTTGAGGACAACGTTTACGACGGAGCCTGTAACTTTCACTTCCTGAGTCTCCATTCCGACGTAGGATACCACGAGCGTCTGACCCGTTTCAGCCTGAATGGAATAATTGCCGTCGATATCGGTGCTGGCGCCTTTGGCGGTGCCTTTCACCAGAACGGTTGCCCCGATAAGGGGCTCATTGTCGGCAGCTGAGGTGACGACGCCGGTCACGGTGGTCTGTGCCCAGGCGCTCACGCATGCAAACAGCGCTGCAAACAGCAAAAATATATTTTTCATTTGTAAGTTTCTCTTCTGATTGGTTGCGAATTAGTTGGCTGGAACGAGGCGGCAGTCCTCGGTGTGCATGTCGACTTCGAAGATGTAGTTGCCTGTGCGCTTGATGTTAGGCTTGAACCAGGTGTCCTGCACGAAGTTGTTCTTGTAGCCCGACTGATTGTTCCATTTGTCCTTGGTGAATCCGGGCACCATGCCGTACTTCTGGTTGAAGAAGGCGTCGTTGCCTTTGAACTGAGGATTGTCGTCGAACCACATGCCGAGATATTTGCACTTCTGGATGTTGGTCTCGTTGTCGGCACGCCATTCCGTATACCCCCACCAGCCGTTTTCGTGGTAATTGGCGATAATGAAGCTGAACTGGCCGGCCTCGAGTTTGAACGGCTCGGTGCGCCAGAGGTGAGGATTGGTTTTGTCGCGCTGCAGCGGGGCATACATGGCGTCAATCCAGGTCTCCACGCCGATGGTCCATGTGCGCCAGTCGGCTTTGCTGATGTCGGCGCCCCATGCCTGCCACATATTGAGGTGGTTGGCGCCGGGAGTCATGGTCTCCACGGGGTCGTGGGCATCGGCGAGCGAGTAGGTCTCGTAGCTGTATTCGCGCGTGAGCGTATTGAATGTGAAGTGGTAGTATACGCCGGCCTGGTCGAGGACGAATTTGTCGACGGAGTCGATGTCGTCGCCGAGGGTGTTGGGGTTGTCCTTGGCCGGGGCGAAGCAGATGGGGGTGAAGTCGGTGTTCTGCGGGAGGAAGCAGATTTTTGTACCGGCCTTGGCGTTGTAGTAGCGGGCCTCGTAGGTATAGGCGTCGATGTGGCCGATGAGCACGGGCACGCCGAATACGTCGCTGTTGAGGTCGCGGGCCTCCTCAACGTCGGCCAGATACATCTGCTCGAAGTCGGGGAGCTCCTGGACGTTGAACTGGGTGTGGTGGGTTATGATGTGGCCCATGGCGTCGGCGGCAAAGATGGCGAGGGTGTAAGTGCCTTCTTCGTCGGGAATCTGGAAAGCATTTTCGTAGGAGTAGGTGTTAGAGAGCTCGTCGCCGCCGAGGCCAATCAATTCAATCTTCTCGTTGGCAAAGTAGTTTTCCACCCAGCGAGTTTGCTGCTCATTAATCAAGGCGTTAATCTCTTCGTCGGTCATGTCAGATGTGTCGACAGTCTCAGCGGGCTTCTCCTCCCCTTCTTCGCCATCGGACTCACCTCCGAAACGCGGGGCTTCGCCTTTCATGAGACTCATATGGACTAAGGATAGCTTCTTGTTGTCTTCAATGGAGAATTTAACTTTCAGCATTGTGGGGTCTTTGATGAGCACGGTAAGTTCTTCGCCGGGCACTACGGTGAATGCGGGTGCGGCGAAATCGGCGTCCATCGTCACGAGAATGTTTTTCGAGACGATGCGTCCGCCCACGTCGGTGACGGTAACGGTGATTGTGTGGCTCGGCTGCGTGATTTCCTCGCGGATGGGGTGGCTGTAGTCGAGCGAATAAGTGGTCTGCGGCTCGCCATAGATGGAAATCAGGTCGATGGTTTTGTTGAGATGGAGGGTGGGGCATACAAGGTCGACGGTAGCGATGCCATCGGCATCGGCCAGCTCACCTTTCACATTGATTTTGTAGCCCTTGTCGGTGCGGATGTGATCGGTCTTTAGCTCCATCTTCGGAGCTGCACCGTCGACTTCCGGCCAAGAAACTTCGTCGTCGGAGCAACCGGCGAACGCAAGCAGCGCAATGCCGAGGCAAAGCTTGCTGAAGGCAAGATTCCTGTTCATGAAGATTGGTTTGGTATTATTAAGGTAAAAGAAAAATAGTTGATTCAAAAGATAGACAAGAAAATGGAGGAAGGACTGTAACCAATGTGTCAACGGTCTGCAAATCTGATACATGCAGCGAACCGGCGGAGCGGAGCCGTGATGTATGTGAATATGGCAAATCCCGACGCGATTCCCTCCGGAATGCGCCGTGACGGGGTTGTCAGCTCAATACGTTAAAAACAGGCATTAGATTCATTTTTCCGACGGCAAATTTATGAAACGGCAATATTAATTGCAATATCTTTTGTTGTATTAACACTTATTAACCCTGCGTTTCCTCATTATTCCTCTATGCCGCCCCTGTATATGGGCGCATGGCTGTTGGGTGCTTTCCTGCCGGCAGTGAAAGGACCGGATGATGCCGCTATTGCGAGGTCGGCGGAATTTTGCTAAATTTGAAACGTTGAACCGACGGCGGAACCAGCCCATACATCCCGCCATCCCTTATGGCAGAACAGCAGCGACAATATATAGCCATCGACCTGAAGAGTTTCTATGCTTCGGTGGAATGCGTGGAGCGCGGGCTCGACCCGCTCGACGCATGTCTCGTAGTGGCTGATCCGACGCGCACCGACAAGACTATATGCCTGGCCGTGTCGCCGGCGCTGAAGGCAATGGGCATCGGGGGCCGTCCGAGGCTTTTCGAGGTTGAGCAGCGGCTTCGCGAGGTGAACCGCAGCCGCGGGCGCGCGGGCCGGTCGTTTTATGGTTCGGAACTTGCCCGGAGACCTGATTTGGCTGTAAGCTATATAATAGCGCCTCCGCGCATGGCGCTCTATATAGATTTCAGCACGCGCATCTACAGCATATATCTGAGGTATATAGCTCCGGAGGATATACATGTGTATTCAATCGACGAAGTGTTTATCGACGCCACGCCGTATCTGCGCACGTACCGAATGTCGGCCCACGACCTGGCGATGCACATGATGCGGGAGGTGCTTCGCGATACGGGTATCACCGCTACGGCCGGAATAGGCACAAACTTGTATCTCTGCAAGATAGCCATGGACATCAAGGCCAAAAAGATGGCACCGGACGCCGACGGGGTGCGCATCGCCTACCTCGACGAGCAGAGCTACCGTCGCGAGCTGTGGGACCACGAGCCTCTGACGGACTTCTGGCGTGTAGGGCGCGGCATAGCGCGCAAACTCGAACAGTACGGCATCCGCACCATGGGGCAGATCGCCCGCTACTCTATTGACCATGAGCCGCTTTTCTTCTCGCTCTTCGGAGTGAATGCCGAGCTGCTGATCGACCACGCGTGGGGATGGGAGCCTGTGACGATGCCGATGATAAAATCCTACCGGCCTGAGACACACTCGATAAGCAGCGGGCAGGTGCTAACGCGCCCATACAAATGGGCCGAGGCCCGCAATGTAGTGATGGAGATGATTGACTCGGTGGCGCTGGAGCTCGTAGACAAAGGTTTGGTTACCAATCAGATAGTATTACAGATAGGCTACGACACCGAGTCGCTGAAGGATCCGGCGATTGTCGCCACCTACACCGGGCGCGTGGTGGCCGACCACTACGGGCGCCCCGTGCCGGCCCACGCCCACGGCTCGTCGAACATCGCGCATCCCACCTCGTCGGGCGATACGCTGACGGCCCACGTCACGGCGCTTTTCGACCGCATCGTAGACCGCAACCTGCTTGTGCGCCGTATCACCATCTGCGCCGCCCATCTGGTTGAGGAGCAGCCCTTCGAGCGTGCGCGGGCTGAGCGCCCCGTGCAGCTCGACCTCTTCACCGACTACGACGAACTGCGGCGCCGTGAAAAGGCCGAGCGCGAGAACCGCGAACGCGAGCGGCGCCGCCAGCAGGCAGTGCTTCGGATAAAGAAGACCTTCGGCAAAAACGCCATACTCAACGGCCGCAACTTCGGCGAAGGCGCCACCCAGCGCGAGCGCAACGGCCAGATCGGCGGCCACAAAGCATAGCCTGATGGCACGCGTGAATATCTTATGTACAGAGAATTACATGATTACAATGACATATTCAATGCGTGGTTTCGAGTGAGGTCGGGACGAATTTTTTTATTCAAAATATTTGGACTAACTTTGCAGCGCAAAAGCAGAATTACAGGATAAAGAGTTTTGTAATCCTCATCGAGGCAATCATAGCCGGAGAAGATGACTGGGTAAAACCGCCGTCTTATCCGGTATTTTTTTGCGGCTGATTATTAACCCATAAATGATTACCTCTATGAAGAGAGATTCACTCGACCTGGGGAAGATGAAAATCCCCGTACTTTTCAGAATATCTATATTCAATCCTGTTGCACATTCCGAATAAAAAGGCTATCTTTGCAACGGCGGTTACAGTAACAGCCGTTACTATAATATGGAATTCTACGACAGAGAAATAGAAACCGAGACATTACGACGCATCGAATCAACATCCAGAGAATACGCTCAGATGACAGTCATTACCGGACGAAGGCGTATCGGTAAGACAACGCTTATAAAACACGCTTACGAAGGCAAAAAGATGATATATTTCTTTGTGGCACGAAAGAGTGAGATGCTGTTGTGCCAGGAACTTTCCGACACAATGCGTGATGTGCTTGGCGAAGACTTGGGAGACTTTTCAAGTATGAGCCGACTGTTTGCATCGATTATGCAGATAGCAAAGCGACAGCATTTCACACTCGTTTTTGACGAATTCCAGAATTTCAAATATGTCAATGAAGCTTTTTTCAGCGAAATGCAGAATATCTGGGACAGCAACAAGAATGAGGCGCGGATAAATCTGGTGGTGTGTGGCTCGCTGTACTCAATGATGACGAAGATATTCGATGACAAAAAAGAACCGCTCTATGGCCGTACCACTTCCAGAATCCGTCTTCGTGAATTTCCACTGGCAACACTTCGTGAAATAATGCATGACAACAACCCGGATTACACACCCGATGATCTGCTTGCAATGTATATGATTACTGGAGGAGTCGCAAAATATGTGGAACAGCTCCACATGCAGAAGGCATTCACAAAAGACAGGATAATCGAGGCTGTGCTCTCATTCGGCTCCTATTTTATCGACGAGGGAAAGGAACTCTTGTCAGATGAGTTCGGCAAAGATTATGGGAATTACTTTTCCATTCTGTCGGCGATCGCCGGTGGGGTCAATGAACGCGGGGGAATCAAATCCTACACCGGAGTAGAAGCGGGAGGCTATCTTGACAAGCTGGAGAATACCTATGATCTTGTGTATCGCTACCGTCCCTATCTCGCAAGTGAGAATAGCCGCAATGTAAGATACGGTATCAAGGACAATTTCCTGAATTTCTGGTTCAGATTCATATATAAATACCGGAGTGCGGTGGAAATTGGGAATCTTGCCTATGTCAGGGAAAAGGTTCTTGCCGACTACCAGACATTCTCCGGGTGGATTCTTGAACGCTATTTCAGGCAGATGTACCGTGAGACGGGTCTCTATAATATTGTGACAAACTATTGGGAGAAAGACGGCAGCAATGAGATTGACCTTATCGCCGTCAACGAGGCCGCTCGTGAAATTGTAATCGGTGAAGTCAAGCGTAATCCACGCCGTATCGACCTGCATGGCCTGGAGCAAAAATCGAATAAAATCGTATCAAAACGCAACGGCTGGCACATCGGATATGCCGCTCTGTCTCTTGACGACATGGGGCACTGAAAGCAATTACAACACAATTAAAAAGCCGAAATATAAGAATCTATGAGCCATTATTGTCGGAAGTGCGAGAACCGTGAGCGCGGAGAGATTCCAGGATTGAAACCGAAATCGGTTTCGCAGGAAATCATCGGCTATGTGGAGCGGGAGATTATTCCGCGGTATGCAGCGTTCGACAAGGGGCATCGTGAGGACCACGTCCGCAAGGTTATCGAACAGAGTCTGAAGCTGGCGGAACATGAGCCGATGATGGATACCGATATGGTTTACGTCGTAGCGGCGTTCCACGACCTCGGGCTCGTAAACGGCAGGGAGAATCATCACAGGAACTCGCAAAGGATTCTTGAAGCCGACGAGTTTCTGAGGTTGCATTTCACTGCGAAGCAGATCCGGATAATGGGTGAGGCCGTCGAGGACCACCGCGCTTCCAACAGTCGGAAACCGCGTAGCGAATACGGACTGATAGTGGCAGAGGCCGACCGCATCATAGAACCGGAAACGATAATCCGCCGTGCAATTCAGTATGGGTTAGCCAACTATCCGCAGCTCGACAGAGCCGGACAATATCAACGTACATTCCAACACATTAACGCTAAATACGGGCCAGATGGCTATCTGAAAGTATGGATTCCGTGGAGCGACAACGCCGATAACCTGAAAAAGATCCATATACTGCTCGCTGACAAAACCCGGTTCGACGAGCTTTTCAACCGGCTTTTCGATGAGGAATCTACTTCGGGATGACGGAGGCACGGTATTGTCCTGTAGTCGCAGCCATATTGACGAAATCAGGCATTTTTGCTGAATTGCGCAAATTTGGTAGTTTTGCAAGCAATAAGGATAAGGCTTATTCGCCCGATACTTGCTAAATTTTGCGCAAATAATACTCATAAACATTCTGATAAGATGAGACCAAATATAATCTGCCATATGATGTCGTCGGTCGACGGTCGCATTGACTGCGCAATGACCGAGAAAATCGACAATACCGACAATTATTATCAGGCACTTGACAGCCTGAAATTCGACGCTACGCTCGAGGGGCGCGTGAGCCGTCAGATGCACTATGCCCTTCCCGAGCCGTTCAAGGCGAAGGACATCACACCTGTCGGCGAGGAGAAATACTTCATCGCTCATCCGGCCGACCATTATGACGTTGCCGTGGATACCCATGGCTCGCTGATGTGGCCTGAGGATGCTTCCGCAGAGAATCTGCTCGTCATCACCGACGAGGCCTGTCCCCGGGAATATCACGACTATCTCACGGCCCATGGTATCTCATGGATTGCCTGCGGCAAGAACGGCATCGACTTCCCCAAGACGATGGAAATACTCGGCGAAAAGTTCGGAGTGAAGCGTCTCGGAGTCGTTGGCGGCGGACATATCAACGGAGCGTTTCTTCAGGCCGGGCTGCTTGACGAGGTAAGCCTCATGATTGGGGGCGGTATTGACGGACGCGAAGGAATGGCTGCCGTATTCGATGGCATAAAGAATCCCGATTATCCCACGACACTCCTGACTCTCAATAGTGTAGAGCGGGCAGGCAACACCGTCTGGCTAAGATACACCGTCGATAAAAAGTAAGTTTGCTCAGGACCGTTAAGATGTAGAAATTAAATTGCGTTTCCGCTGAAATCATCGGCTACATCGTCTAATATGCAGCCTAATGCAAGCGGCATATTCTCAATGCTCACCGGCTCGTTTGACCTTTTCTTCCGGTCGTTGCCCGGGTCGTCGTTTTTCATAATTATTTAGATTAAAATTATTTATGCAGGGAAAATTGAATCCTGCGCCCTCCCGACGTATGCACGAACTTTACGGTTCCTCGTCTTTTTCGAGGGAGGCTTCTGTCAGGCGGGCGGTTTCATCGATAGCCTCGTCGAGGCCGGAGAGTGCGGCAAACGCCGCGAATTGGCCGGCCCGAGCCTCAACCGGCATCGGCTTCCTCGACGTAATACCTTTATATTCCCATTCAATCAGTTCTTCCATAAATATCTTTCCGTTGCAATAAAATCTTTTCAAGACACACTCAGGCTTGTATTGTGTACGGCAAATACCCTCCGGGCATTCGCGTGTGGGCTTGAAGCGCATGATGGACAAAGACGGTCAAGCCATGTCGTAGCCATCAATCCCCATCGCAAAAATAACCATTTTCAGTGAAATCTCCTAATTGTATTTGGTCCGCACAAAGCAATCCATTACTTTACGACCATGCTGCATTTGCCGATGAATGCTGTTGTTTTTTGGAATTAGGGAGGTGAGAAGGGGGAATTTGGAGGTGAGGATGCGGTTTGTCGGAATTTTTATCTATCTTTGCGTAGACGTGCGCCGATGGGCGCGGGTTCCGCTAAAAAAGTACAAAATTCATTGCATGCAGAATATGAAGATAAATCTGAAAACTCTGGCTGTGGCGGTGCTGGCTCTTGCGGGCGCGTCGCAGGCGTGGGGCGAGATAGATCTTGCCTACTATTCGTCGCTCAACGGGCTTACCGGCGAGAAACTGAAAACGGCCATCCACACACTCGTTACCACCGACGTGAAGGTATACAGTTACGGTTCCGGAAAGGATAAGACGTGGTGGTGGTTTTACGAAACCGACCGCGACGAGAGCAACAACTCCGTAATCGACCGCTATTCCACCGACGTGCGCTACTACGGTAGCCGCGGCGATGCGGTGAGCGGGATGAATATCGAGCATTCCTTCCCGAAATCATGGTGGGGTGGTTCCTCCAACAATGCCTATAAGGACCTGTACAATCTTATGCCGAGCGAATCGAAAATCAACAGTTCAAAGTCGAACTACGCGATGGGCCTGGTGGTTTCCGGTTCGGGTGGCAACGGCTTTACAAAAGTGGGCACCGGCCCCGATGGTTTCAAGGTGTGGGAACCTGCTGACGAGTGGAAAGGGGCGTTCGCACGCGGATATATGTATATGGCCACTGCCTATCAGGATTTCACCTGGAGTGGCGAAGGCCTCAAAAGCCTTACCACCGGCGCATATCCCACGCTGAAGCAGTGGGCGTCGGAATTATATATGGAGTGGGCGCGGCAGTATAAGGTCGACGAAATCGAGGTGACGCGCAACGAGCGTGTCGGCGCACTGCAGAACAACCGCAATCCCTACGTCGACTTCCCCAATCTCATGGAATACGTATGGGGCGACTCGATCGGCAAGGCTTTCGACCCGCTGACTTCGGTGAAGTCCACGAAGTTTACCGGTACGCCCGATGAACCAACCGACGCACTCATCGATGCCAATTTCCAGACCGGTGCCAACGAATTTTCGGCTGTAAATGAGGTCAAGCCATCGGCCATATCAAATGTATGGAGACTCGACACGCAATACGGCTGGGTCGGTAAAGGTGCGACCGGAGGAGGAGGGGGAACGCCGCTGGTTAAACACGCCACTGACGCCACGCTCTACAGCCCGGAGGTCGACCTGACGTCGCGGAGAGCAGCTACGCTTACGTTCGAGCATGCGTTGAATTTCTGTACGGACCACGCCAAATACCTTTCTGTTTCTGTAATCGACGTCGCCACGGATATGGCAACGCCTCTGACGGTGCCGACGTGGCCGAGTGGTAAGAACTGGACTTTCGTGCAGTCGGGCTCCGTCGATCTCACTCCCTACTGTGGCAAGACGATTAAACTTGCTTTCCGCTACACCTCAGATACCGACGTAGCAGGCACGTGGGAAATCAAAACGCTGAAACTCACGGCCGTTGGTAAGACCGGAGGCGTTGAGACGGTGCCTGTCTACCTCCAGCCCGACGAAAAAGACAGCACGCTGCCCGTGGAATACTATTCCATTGACGGGCGTCGCATAAATCCCGAGGGCTACCACGGCATTGCCATCCGCCGCCAGGGATCGAAGACTACGAAAATCCGTCTTTAGCCTTTATTAAGGAATAACGGGAGCCGGAACGAATAATGTTAGGCAAATTTTGCGTATCTTTGTCAATCCGCAACCTTGGGCGCCTGATTGGAGGGCAGCCTACATGAATCGAAAACAATAAATTTATATAATCAGCTCATGAACAGCAAGAAGCTAACAATCGTGGCCGCAGCAGGCGCTCTGCTGCTTACGGGTTGCAGCAAGAAGCTCAACCAGTTTCAGGCCGACTATTTTTCCGTTAATCCCAATCCGCTCGAAGTGGTGGGCGATCGCGTTCCCGCTACGGTGACGGCTCGCGTCCCGGCAAAGTTCTTCGTAAAGAACGCGCAGGTGACCGTAACCCCCTATCTGTGTTTCGACGGTCAGGAGGTAGCCTCGCAGGCATATTCCTTTCAGGGTGAGAAGGTGCGCGGCAATGCCCCGGTAATCAGCTACGACAACGGCGGCACGGTGACCATCCCGGTGATGTATGCCTATCAGCCGGAGATGATGCGCAGCGAGCTTGAACTTGCGTTCGATGTACGCCAGGGCAACAAGCAGTATGTGCTTCCGCGCGTCAAGGTTGCCGACGGTGTGGTTGCCACGGCCGCTCTCGCCGATGCTTCGACCGTAACTCCCGCGCTGGCTCCCGACAAATTCCAGCGCATAATCAACGAAAAGTATAACGCCGATATCCACTTCCTCATCAATCAGGCCAACATCCGCGACGGCCAGCTTAAGTCCGACCAGATGCTTGCCCTCAATCAGCAGATCAAGGATGCCAGCGGCGACGCCAAAAAGGAAATCGAGGAGATAAACATCGCCTCGTATGCCTCGCCCGAAGGTTCGCTCGACATCAACACCCGTCTGGCCGAGAACCGCGAGAAGAATACTCAGGCCTACCTTAAGAATCAGCTGAAGAAGGATAATATCACTGAGTTCGGCGAACTGACCGCAAATTTCACGCCCGAGGACTGGGAGGGTTTCCAGAGCCTCGTGTCGAAGAGCGACATCCAGGACAAGGAGCTAATTCTCAGCGTTCTCTCCATGTATAAGGACCCCGAGCAGCGCGAGAAGGAGATCCGCAATCTCTCCAGCATCTTCGACCAGCTGGCCGACCAGATTCTGCCGCAGCTGCGTAAGAGCCGCATCACGGCTTCGATCAATGTGATAGGCAAGAGCGACCAGGAGATTCTCAGTCTTCTTTCCACCAACCCCAAGGAGCTGAGTGTCGACGAACTGCTGTACGCCGCCACGCTGACCGACAGCAACGCCGAGAAACAGAAAATCTACAACACTGCCGCCGAGCTTTATCCCAACGACTACCGCACGTACAACGACCTTGGTCTCACACAGTATGTGGGTGGCGACTACGATGCCGCTAAAGCCAACTTCGCCCGCGCAAGCCGTCTGGCCCCCAACGCAGCAGAGCCTCAGATGAACCTCGGCCTCGTCTCGCTCCTCAACAAGGACTACCGTCAGGCCAACCAGAAGTTCGGCGCTGCCGCCGGTCTCGAAGAACTTAACGACGCAATGGGTACCTACTACCTGATGACCGGCGACGCAACCGCTGCGGTGAAGGCATTCGGCAATGCAAAGACCAACAACGCCGCTCTGGCCCAGCTGCTCGCAAAGGATTATAGCAAAGCCAAGTCGACGCTTGCCGGCATTACCGCCCCCAACGCCATGACCTACTACCTGACAGCAATTCTGGGCGCGCGCACCAACAACGACACGATGGTAAACAACAACCTCCGTCAGGCCGTTAAGCTCGACCGCTCGCTGGCTGCCAAGGCCGCCAAGGACATCGAGTTCCAGAACTTCAACATTTCGGCAATCCTCTGATTCTTCGGGGGAAGTCGCTTCCGACTCTCATATAGCGCTATGGTTTGTTTCATCGCGGCCGCATCGCCATTGCGGCCGCGAAGGAGCAAACCATAGTGACGTAACAGCTGACATATATCTTATCCCGACAGGGCAATCAAAAAGCAAGTTATGGCTCAACCCTCTTCCCGCCGTCCCGCCCCGCGCCGAAGCCGCCGACCGTCGGCTCCGCGCCGCACGGCTTCCGGACGCCGTAATCCTGAACATACCACCAGGCGTCTCGCCTACGTAATGGCGGTGGTCGTTATCGGTGTAATCGCGTGGCTCGTCGCCTCGGCAAAGCAGACCGACGGCGCGGAGCGTGTAGACGTGCCCGGGGGCTCGCTGCTTGCCGTGGCTGCCCCCAAGGATATTCCGCAGCAGATAATCGACTATTCCGGGATGACCGTATCGTTCAATTCCGAGACCCACGAGCCTAATTGGGTGGCCTGGGAACTTCTCGGGTCGGAGACCACTGGGTTGCATGCGCGTGAGTCGCAATTCTCCGTCGACGAGAATGTAAAGGGTTGTGCAACTCCGGCCGACTATCGTCGCAGCGGCTACGACCGTGGCCATATGGCGCCGGCCGGCGATATGAAATGGAGTCGCCAGAGCATGCGCGAGTCTTTTCTGATGACAAACATATGTCCGCAGGCGGGGGAACTGAATCGCGGTGCATGGCAGAAACTTGAGGAGAAATGTCGGCAAAGGGCCGAGGTCGACAGCGCGGTTATCATCGTGTGCGGACCGCTTTTCCGGAAAGGGGAGGCGGTGGAGCGCATCGGCGAGACCGGTGTGGCAGTGCCGCGGCAGTTATTTAAAGTCGTACTTTCGCCGTATGCCGACCCTCCGGTGGCGATAGGATTCCTGATGCCCAACGGTCCCGTTGTAGGAGGAATGCAGCGCTGCGCCGTTCCGGTAGATTCAGTGGAGGCCGTCACCGGCTACGATTTTTTCGCCGCGTTGCCCGACGATGTGGAGGCCGCCGTGGAATCGCAATGCAATTTCGCGCGTTGGAGCCGTTCGCCTAAACCAAGAAAATAACCGAGCCGGTTGGGAAATGTAAGGATAATTGTAAAAGGGATAAACATTTTGTGTAAAGGAATATAGCATGACAATCTGCGCAATTTCCACTCCTCCGGGCATCGGAGGCATCGCCATAATTCGCATCAGTGGCCCTGAAGCCATCGCTATTGCTGACCGCGTGTGGCGCGGTAAAAGTCTCGGCGAGGCGGCTTCGCATACGGCTCATCTTGGCGTGATTGTAGACCCTTCCACCGGCAATGAGCTCGATCAGGCAGTTGCGACGTTATTCCGCGGACCACGCAGTTTCACGGGAGAGGATATTGTTGAATTTTCAGTTCATGGATCGCGATGGATTCAGACGGAACTTATTAATCTTTTAATTCGCAACGGCTGTCGGCTGGCTGATGCCGGCGAATTCACGCGTCGGGCGTTTACCAACGGACGCATAGACCTTGCCGAGGCTGAGGCGGTGGCCGACGTAATTGCGGCGGAATCTGAGGCAGCCAACCGCGTGGCGCAGCAGCAGTTGCGCGGATCGTTCTCCCGATGCCTCGGCCGATTGCGCGACGGGCTCGTAGAGCTTGCCTCACTTATCGAACTTGAACTGGATTTTGCAGAGGAACATGTGGAGTTTGCCGACCGCGGCCGTCTGCTCGCCCTCGCACGTGAAACACTTGCCACCGTAGACAGTCTTTCAGCATCGTTCGCCACCGGTCAGGCTATCAAAAACGGCATACCGGTGGCTATCGTAGGAGCTCCAAACGCAGGCAAGTCCTCCCTGCTCAATCTGCTGCTCCACGACGACCGGGCAATCGTGAGCGATATCCCCGGCACCACCCGCGACACCATCGAGGACACGACCGTCGTCGACGGCCTTTCTTTCCGCTTCATCGACACGGCCGGACTGCGACAAACCTCCGACGCTATCGAGAACCTCGGTATAGAGCGAACTTGGACCGCAGTCAGCCGTGCCCGCATTGTATTGTGGGTTGTCGATTCCTCGTTGGAAAAAACGGAATGTAGGGGAGGGGAGAGGCCGGCGCCAACGGGTGGCGGTTCTTCCGATGCAGAAGAATTCGCCCATGAACTTTCCAAAAGGCTTCCTGCCGATAGCGTCGTGATAGCGGTACTCAACAAGATCGACCTTATCCACCCAGGTGCGGTGCAGAAACTACTCGATTGCTACCGGCATCTTCCGGGGGTGAGTTCGGCCATCGCGATATCTGCCTCCACCGGAACAGGACACGACGCACTCCGCGCCCTCCTGCGCGCCAACGCCTTCGGACATCAAAGTCCCTCTGCTGACGCATCTAATGAGAGGTCTTCCGCCAATACATCTCCGGGAAATCACCGTAATAATCTTCCGGAAATTGCTTCAGGGGATGCAGTCATCGTAACGAACGCACGCCATTATCAAGCCCTCCTGCACGCCTCCGACTCACTCCGCCGCGTAATCGACGGCCTCCAGACCACCCTCCCAGCCGACCTCATCGCCCAGGACGTCCGCGAGACCATCCACCACCTCTCCACCATCACCGGCGACATCACCACTCCCGACATCCTCTCCACCATCTTTTCCCGCTTCTGCATCGGGAAATGACTATATAGTTAGAAACGATTGCAATTTAGCATAATCTGTTAGTATGGCACTCTTTACGGGGTGCCATTTTTGTTGTCGCATTACTCGGTTTTTACCGTTTCTGCTCGATTTTACGCCCATTTTTGTATCCCGATTGTATCTCGTCACTCAATCGGGGCTGATTAGAATGTAAGGTTGTGGACGATTTGCACACTGTTGCACACCATTGCACGCCCTTGCACACTTTTAACAGAATATTAACAGAAATAAAAGCGTAAATCAATGAGTAGCACAATTGAAATCACAAAGAGTTGCGAGTGGTGTGGCAGCACTTTCATTGCTCGTAAATGCGCAACGCGATATTGTTCCAAGCGTTGTGCCGAACATGCCTACAAAGATGCCAAGCGAAAGGAGCATGTAGCGAAAGAACAGTCAAAGGCTAACAGTCCAAAGACAGTCGAGAGTAGCCCATTTCTCTCTCCTACTCAATGCGCCCGACTGTTAGGCGTAAGCAGAAGAAGTATCTACAATTATCTCGCGACAAACTCTATCCCCTGTTTCCAGTTCAAGGGGAAAACCCTTATCTGCAGGGAGAGTCTTAATGCCCTCTTTGATGGATCTCATCTCTATCAGTTGAGATCGACAAAAGAGAAACAGCCGATAACGGAATTCTATACCACAAAAGAAGTGCTTGAAAAATTCGGCATCAGCAATTCATGGCTGTTCAAGGCAGCGAAAGAAAACAACTTTCCGAAAATTACCCAACGGGGCAAAACACTCTGGAGTAAACCACACATCGACCGATTCTTTGCCAAGTCAGCCCCGAAAGAAGGAATTACCGAATGGTACACGGCAGCAGAGATACAGGAGCGTTATGGCATGACGCTCTCGGCAATCTATAATCTTGTGTCGAAAGAGAGTATTCCGAAGAAGAAAATCGGCTGCGAGGCAAGATACTCAAAATGGCATTTCGACAAAGCCAAAGGTGTTGCCGTCGATGAACCGGACACCTACACCATGCAGGAGGCAATGGCAAAATACAGCATGACCCGCGACCAACTTTACCATTATATCAAGACCTACGGCATAAGTAAGGTTAAGGTTGGCAGGATCATCAAAATATCCAAGCAAGAGCTTGATAATCTGTTTGCTCCACCCACGATATGATGCGGTGGATTTGTGGTGGACTATCGGTGGAAATACCCCGGAACCGGGTGCCTGAGTCCACTGTTTGAACACTTCCTACCTTCGCATCAAATCTTTTAATTCACAACGCACATGAATACATGCACCAAAGTTTTCCTTCGCAAGAAGGCTATATCGGGGGGACGCATCTCGCTCTATCTCGATTTCTATCCTGCCATCCGTAATCCCCATACCAACCGGATGAGCCGCCGTGAAACCTTCGGCATCTATATCTACGCCTCACCAAAGAACGAGCGCGAAAAACAGTTCAACGCCTCTATGGAGGAAAAGGCGGAGGCTATCCGTTGCCGCCGCTTTGAGCAACTTCTCAACGAGCAGTTTGACTTTCTTGATAAGGAGAAGCTGCGCATGGACTTTCTTGCCTACTTCAAGCAGAAGTGCCGTCAGAAATATCAGAAATGGGATTGCGTTCTGCGCCACTTCACTATCTATTGTAAGGGCAAATGCACTTTCGGCGACCTTACTGTGGATTTCTGCAAGGGGTTCCGGAATTATCTTCTCACCGCTCAGCGTCAGCGCAACAACGGCAAAGGGCCCATATCCCACAATTCGGCAGCGGGATACTGGTCGACATTCCGCGCTCTGCTGAAAATCACATATCAGGAGAAATATATCCGCGAAAATCTCAATGACTTTCTGGAAAGAATTGAGTGGAAGGAGGTCAAGAAAGAGTTTCTTACCCTCGCCGAAGTCAAGCAGCTTGTCGCCACACCCTGCAAGATACCCGTTCTCAAACAAGCTGTACTCTTCAGTTGCATGACCGGGCTACGAATCAGCGACATCCTGCAACTCTCATGGGAACATATCCAGATGGGTCAGGACGGAGGCTATCTAATCCGGCTCTGCACCGAAAAGACAGAAGAAGAAACGAATCTCCCAATCAGTGATGAAACACTGGCTCTGTGCGGAGAGCGGTCAGAGGGTCTTGTTTTCAAAGGTCTGAAACGCCACATGGTCAACCATCCTCTGAAAGAGTGGATAAAGTCTGCCGGATTAACCCGACGCATCACTTTCCACACGATAAGACACAGTAAGTTTTCTTATCTATTGAAAACTAAATGATTACAGAATTCAAATTTTAGACTGCTAACGATTTAGAAACAAGCGAAGTTCCCTTATCTGTCTTATTCTACATTATTGAAAAGAACGCATACCGACTGCAAAGATAGTGAGATTTTCTATTAATAGAAATGTATATTTATATGAAATAACTTGTCAAGTATTAAAGTATGGAATACATATTCCCAAATATCTTTATTTCATTTTTGAACATACACAACTGTTTAATGACTAAATCTCTCCCATGAAAGTTTCTTTGTCTTAGCAATGATTGTATCTCCTTACATGTTAAAAGTTTTATTATCCTAACCAAGTTATCAGCAGTCTCATTGTTTTGAACAGCATAAAATAAGGAATACTTTATTATCTTAACAATCTTACCTTTGTAAATCGCAATGCATCTTTTGGAGAATCGAGTTCCGTCAATATAGTCTGTCGGTATATCGCCAAATCCAACAAATGTTTCTACTCCAAATTTTCTAGATAGTCTTGCAAGGCTTTTGGAGCTATTTCTATTGGAATTACAAGAAAAACAAAAAAAGATTTTTCCCTTGAAAGCATTGATATTATTGGCATCTATAAAATTTTCTTTGTTATAGAAATCCTTATTTTCTTTGGCGGCAATAATATCAACAGACATTTCTCCATATTTTGCACAAGCTCCGTGTAGTTGGGTTTCCCCACCGTGTCCCATATAAAAGATAAAATGACTATCCTTAGATTGCTGAATACATCTTTCATGATCTTCATCTGAAAAATGAACTTTATAGCAATGCCAAATATCTCCAAGTTTTCTAGTTTCAAATGTATTAATACGATTAAGAAACGAAGTGGAGCAGCTCTTGTCTATAGGGTAAATAGCAAATACTTTACTCATAATCTAGTATTGAAGTTATATTTGCCATTATATGCTCTGTAATAGACCTTTTCAATGCTATTGCTTCTTCACCTTTCATTAGAAGCATCTTGCCGATTTCGCAAATTTTCTTGTCTGTATAACCAGGTATAAAACATTTGAAATTTTCGTTGTCTATTGCACATAATGAATCCGCCAATCTTGAGTCAATCGTTAGTTCTGGTTCCTTAATTATTAAATGTTTAATTTTATTTTCAAACTCACCTTCACTACTAAGATAGTTGATTTCATTCTGAGCAAGTAACTTTAACATAGCTATTTGTTGCTCAAAACTAACCGCTCTTTTAGTGATAATATTATTAATAACATCTTCTATTTGGGCAGAATACACAACGACCTGACCACGATAGTATGGCAAAAGTTCGTAGAGCATTTCGATTAAATCAATACCTTTTAGCTCATCTTCTATAAGATTATAATCTGTAGCAAATATGTCAAGATGTGACATAAATGGTATTGATTGCAACCTGTTCTTTAAAGCATCCTTGTCAAAACGTAGATCTCCATTTTCTAATCTTCTCGAACAATCATTCGGATTTATTTCCTCATATACCAACTGAATTCCGTCATTTTCTAGGCTTTTACGGATCCTTTCAAGACGATCTTTTTGAGATTGTTCGTCAACTAATATTAAATGTCTCAAAACCATCACTTAAAAAGTACTTTAAAGTGAATACCTGCATTATTTATCTGTTTGTCAACCTCTATTGAAGCGTGTAATGTCTTCAAGGTTTCTTTCACTAAATACATACCAAAACCAGTACCGTCAGATTTGCCAGAGATTGAAAAAGCAAATATTTGATTAGGATCCTGTTTGAAGGAATCTAATAATCCATCTCCATCATCATAAATATCAAGTTGAAGAGCATTTGCATATCTAGAGCAATTGAACCAAATATTTTTAGCATGCCAATCTTCTGAATTTTTAATAAAATTATCTATTAACAAGGCTAAATCGAGTTTACTGCCATAAATAGCAAACATATCAATAGCAGAAGAGAAATGACACTTCACTGAACTTTTCACTTCTTCTGCTAAATATCCTTGTATAAATAATGGCAAATTTATCTTTTGTGAATCCGCTTTTGCAAGATCACAATTAAGAATTAAATCTGTCGCAACTAAAGCCTTCTGTGATAACTGCTTAATAGCGTATAACCCCAAAAGAATTGAACGACTTACTTCATTCTCGAATTTCCCTTTTACGACTTGAGATATTAGTTCATCAATCTCATCATTAATTCTACTGTTATTATTTTTAACATGATGAATTAAGGCTTCTGTATCTGGATTAGATACTTTTTTATAAAATTCGACTTTCAAGCTTTCTAGTCGCTTTTCTTTCTCTGCTTGCTTTCGTTTTAGTTCTTCTTCCTTCGCTCTCTTTTCTGCAACAAGTCGAGCATTCTCTGCTTTAACTTTTTCGTTCTCTGCACGCAATCTATTTAACTCAGCTTGACGTCTACGCTCTTCTTCTGCCTTTGCCTTTTCTTCTGCAATACGACGTTCCTTCTCTGCTCTTATAGCTTTTTCCTCTGCTTCACGTTGAAGCTGTCTAGCCTCCGCAGTCTTTCTCTCGGCTTCTTCCTTTTGGCGAGTCAACTCCGCAATACGATGTTTCGCAGCGTCAATTGACGCTAATAAGTTTGAATCTTGAGTGTCTTCCGCTATTTTTTCTAAATCTTTTATGAATTGAGGTTTAATGGAATCAATTGTATTACTAGACGAAACTAAATTGGCTAGTTCTGCATTGTAATACAAAATTTCAATATTTTTATCTTTTGTCAATGTCTTTATTAATTGGACAAAGTCAATTTTACTACCGATACTTGATGACAAAATATAATTGGGATTTTCTTCATCTTTGTCGACTTCTAATAATTCTTTACGCATTCGTAGACCTTCAGCCTCATTAGCGAAATATTCCTTACGCAAGAATGCTTCTCCCCACAAAACACCAGAAACATATCGCTCTAATCGTCTATGGGCTGTTTCAAACAACGAAAAAAGTTGCTTGGATGTTTGAGTTTCTATCAAACCTCCATCTCGACTAGAAACTTCTTTTAATTCATTAATATTATCAGTCAAAACATCAACTCGGCCGAATAAATCTCTTGTACCAAGAAAACGGCTGTGACCCTGTTGTGCCCTATAATCTAATCCCCAACTATCATCACCAGTATTACCAAAAGGCATTATTCTAAAGCCATTCCTAAATAAAAATATTGACCCATAATTTACGGGTTCTATACCCATTAATCTAGTGAAATTATTCTTTGCTGAACGATTTAGAAAATATAAATTAATTTTTACATTTTCTAATTTTGTAAATTCAGTATTACTCTCTCGAATTTTGTATATATCAACACCTCGATCTGAAATTGTTGTATAAATATAATTCTTATCAAGACGAACATCAATTTGAGTTGTCTTGAGTTTCAATATTTTAGATATACTATTTTTAAGAATACCATTTACAATATCTCGTTCATGCCCATTGTTATCTCTTACTCTCTTATCCTCATCAATTTCATTATCACAAATAATCTCTATAACAAAATCATTTGTTTCTGACAATGGGTTTATTAGTTTTTCTAATGAACGCTTAAGCTCTAACAATCTTTTTCTATTCCATGGTAATTTCTCATCATTTAAATCTGATATTTTTAGAATAGTTCCAGTTTCGCTATCTAAGGGAAAGATAGGGGTGACTTTTTCTTGAGATATATGTTCAACGTCAATTTGGGCAAACTCTTTCTTTTGATCAACTTCAAAATCTGTCCAATCAACAATAATGGTTTCTACTGTTTGCGAATTATCACTTTTTGTCGTTAAAGAAAGATGTTTTCCTAAACGGTCACAAGAAAAACGTCCAATCCCTTTTGCACCAGCATAATGACGCTTTATCTTATCTCGATAAGATTTTTGTTTATCTTCATTGTCTGCATCTTCGGTTCCATCTTTTTTTGCAGAATATCCTAAGAATAGCCACTTGTTTTTCAAATCGTCAAAGGACATTCCCTTTCCATTATCAGCTATAATAATCTCATTATCACTGAATCTGATTTCAACCTTAGTGGCATATGCATCATATGAATTTTTTACTAACTCAAATATTGCCACATTGTCATTTGTTATAAGATCCTTTCCCACAAGGTCTTTCAAGGCTGAACTAACTTTAAACTGCATATGTTCCATTAGATCATATTTTTTAATACAGTACCCGCCAATTCTGCAAATAATGGAGGAATGGCATTACCTATTTGAGTATAACGAGGGACTTCAATTTTACGCATATTCCCACCTGTTGTATATTTCATTTTTATTTCATACCAATCCGGAAAAGATTGTATGCGTGCACACTCTCGAACAGTCATAATTCGAGGCTCACAATAATGTAAATAATCATCAGGATGTCCTGTTATAGTCGGAGAAATGGAATTCTCATCTAGAATTGTTATACTTCGTTGTTTAACATTCCACTTTATTCTTGCATCTCCATCTATTCGTTTACCTCTTATACTATAGTTGGCTAAGAGATTTCTAAAACATTCTGTCTTTTCTGCTGTATGTTTTGCAAAGCTATGACTATCAGGAATACAATGCCCTTCTGGATATTTCCCTCTAAGTAAATTTTGATAGTTAGATTCTACACTACCATACAAACCTGATTTAAACCCTTTTCTGTCGGGCGTCGGAAGTTCTCCATTTGACTGCAATAAATCAGATATAGCATCTTTGACAGTAGTACTTGAGGAGATTCCCTTAGCTTGCAAAAAAACATCCTTACCAGCCTCCAATAGGGATTCAAATAAATCTGGTGAACCTATTGATTTTTGAATACCTACCAAAATGAAACGATTACGTCGTTGGGGTACTCCATATCTAGAAAAATCTATAATATGAGGTTTAACATTATACCCTAAGCGCTTTAAACCTTCAATAACTTTTTGAGAATAAGGGATAGCTCCCTCTTTATTTTTCTTATCAAAAGCATAAGTAAAACCCTTGACATTCTCAAATAAAATCATTTTGGGACGAACCAACTTAATGAATTTGATATAAGAAAAGACAAGATTATTCCTTATATCTTCTTCAACTCTTTTTCCTGCCATAGAGAAACCCTGACATGGAGGTCCTCCTGCGACCAAATCGACAGATCCTCTTAAACCTTTTAATTGAGAAGAATATTTTTTTAAAATTTCATTAATATCATGTGGTGTTTGAGGAAGCCAATCAGGCCAATTAAAATGATTCTTATTATCTATCAGATTAGCTTTTAAAGTTGCAAATGCAAATGAATTCTTTTCTATAGCGAATAGACCGTCCCACCCAGACTGATATAGGCCTAAGGAAAGTCCACCACATCCGGCAAACAAATCAATAACCGTATATTTTTTTTTATCCGTCATTTGCTGCATACAATATACCCAATTTACAAGTGCAAAGATAGTGAATAAGTTTCAAATCGAGCATCTATATAGATAATATTTAATTTATCTATAGGTAAAATCAGCAAAAATCAGACTATTGGATGCGTCCTAATGCAATTAAACGCCTTTCCATATTCATCTTGACAATCATCTGAAAGACCCTATTACCGCTGTCTTTCTCAAACATAAAATCATATGTTTGACTTAAAAGTTGTTCTAATATAGGATTTCTATCAAATGGGATGTCTGTTTCATTATCATACCAACGATTATACATATCAAGAATGTAGCTTTGATCTTGATTGGTATTTTGAAGTTCTCTCTTTATAGCATAAATCTCTTTTGATTCAATTGCTTCTCTGATTTTTATGAATCGAAATGTTAACCAACGGTTGAATTCGTTTTCATCCTTCAGATGTCTTGTTTCTGGCTCATGCTCAAAACGGAATTGGAAATTCTTAAGATAGTAATCTATTTTCCAAAAATTATCATTGTTTCTATCTTGCCATACACTTACCTTATTCCCATCAAAGCATAAAGCACTCTTGCCCTCTTTGGAGAATTCTTCTTCAAGAGTATGTAGAGCAATATTATCTCGCTGGATAAGCAAGTCATTCAAATGAGAAATTTTTTTGAAAAGTTCAACAGCTCGCTGTTTCTCATACTTTAATCCAGTAGTCGTCTCTATCAAGAGAACTTGCTCATTGCCTTCGTCTAAATCTCTTTCCTTTCGTGGTCTTTTATTACATCCTTTTTTCTTGCCAGTTTTATACTCTTCATCATGTCCTAAGAAATGGTACATCCACTTTCTATTGGCAGATGGAAGGCCGAAACGATTATATAGCCCAACATTATCCAAGAACAAGCACTTTTCTTTCCCTATAGGAGATCTCAAACCTCGGCCGATCTGTTGTAAATACATAGACAATGATTGTGTAGGTCTGGCAAGCTGAATAAACTCTATGTCAGGACAGTCAAATCCTTCTGAGAATATGTTGACATTGCAGATAATGTCTATTAATCCACACTTAAAATCCTCAATATATCGTTTGCGGATATCTGAAGGTGTTTGACTATCTATCGCAACTGTTTTTATACCAACTTTATTAAAGTCAGAACATAAATTTTTGTTATGTATTTTGTTAATAGTATAAATAATACCTTTCTTCCCTAATGCATATTTTTGATATGTTTCCACTATCTGAGCACGGATATGGTCATTATCACATACTCGTGTCATATCAGCATCGGTGTAATCACCATTTTGAAAGGTTGTGATGCTATCCAATTCTCTCTGAATTTCAGAGTTTTCCCTAACAGAATAATAATCGTACTGAGACAATACACCTTTCTCAATGAATTGCTTAATAGATGGAGATATTATAAGTTCCTCGAAAATATCAGTAAATCCCTCTCCGCTTAATCTGTATGGTGTTGCAGTAACGCCTAACAATTTAGCGGTAGGATAACTGTTGATAATATTCTTATAGCTTTCAGCAGGAACGTGGTGGGCTTCATCTACAATCACAATATCAAATTGTTTTTCTTTCCAAATATGGATCCTTCTACTAAGGGTTTGGACTGATGCCACTTGTATATTCCGTTCTGCATCCTGTTTATATCCAGCTTGAATTATGCCCGCTTCAAGACCATAATTACGATGCAATTCACCAACAATTTGTTCAACAAGTTCTTGACGATGAACCATAACAAGACAGTCAATAGAGATGTCCTTATCAGCTGAATAATTCTGAACATCTTTAAGCAACGAAGAGAATAATCGTGTTTTTCCTGTACCCGTAGGCATTTGGAGCATTACAGAACGTTTCTCCTTCCATAGCTCATATATTCTACTCTTGTTTTCTTTTTGATAATCTCTCAATGATACATCATTGTATTCAAGAAGAGAGGTAAAATCTTCAGACTTCAACATAGGGCTAGTCATTTTGTTATCTATCGGCAAAAACCTGATGTCTATGGAAATCCAAATAGTCCATACGTTGCTCATTCATAAATTGGGGATTCAGTCTCGCTCGTGATAATAATTGATGCATATCATCACTTAATAGTATAGATGGCAAAATGGTTCCGTCAGTATCAATTGACATATAACCTTTTTCAAAAAGAGTTCCAGTTTCTCCTGATAGTAGCAGACCATTATTCACATCAAAAACCTCATTTTCATTAGATTCAATAATCGGCTTTATATGAACAGGTACTAACGCTTGAGACTGTGTACCGACAATCATACTTTCAGCTTTTGACTTGCCCAAAGTTGATTTGCTTTCATCAATAAGTTCGCAGTTATATACTCGTTGGAGATATGGTTCCTTTATAACCTTCTTATGTTCAAGGTTTTCTCCAAACAGATTCTTTGCATCTGTCTCATAATATATAGTTCCATCACAGGAAATAAGATCGTCTAGTTTTCCAAGTAAATTTTTCAAGTGTGAAATTTGGTTGTACTTACGAGCAATAAAACCATTTGCATCAGCAGAACGATAATACTGACTTAATTCAATTGGAGTTAAATAGCCATTAGGATATTTATTTATATCTACCAGCATCATTGCTGTTAATTCTTTCTCTGATATATGTCCAATCTCTTCTAAAGTTTTTAAGACAAAGTTTATTTGACGCTTCCCACCATATATAGGGCTAGTCATTGAATTATCAAAGTTGGCATACTTATATACAATTTTTGATAAGATACTTTTTCTTTTAACATTAGAGGAAGCCATTAAGAATTCTCTCGTTTCTGATGGATACCCTGCTAATAGTGGTTTTAGGAAACCTAATTTGACAAACTGATTTACTGCTTTACGAATAGAAATATAATCTATTTGAAGAACAGTCTTAATCTCAGTCTGTAATTCTTCATACAATTCTTTGGTATATAAATCATTTGCATGAACATCTAAGAAATCCACACAAATTTTCAATGATGTAACGGCTTTCGTTCCAAATAAATCTGTAAATGCTGCCGTATAACTCCAATATTGTTCGTAAATCTGCATAAGATAATAGTTCTAAATTACACGGCCTCAAAAATGTATTTCTTGGCCAAATATGAATTGTATCTTTTCTCGAATACTTGTGCTCGATGATATGCCATATAATCCAACCTCTTTTCATTGATGAAATGCTCATTCAAACGGAATTGGGTTATATGTTCAATGACATCATTTGATAGCACCTTAGATGGACAAATCGTACCATCGTTATTAAATGTTATATATCCTAAATCAAATAGAGAATCGGTGTTTTTACTCAATAACAATCCGTTATTTACATCAAACGCTTCCTCACTATTAGAATCTTTATATGGCTTAATATGACTTGCAATTAAAACTGGATGCGAAATACCCTCAAGCATACACTTGGGAGTTTCGCTCTTATAGAAAGCAATACTTTCATCTTCTAATTCAGATTTATATACTCGCTGAAGATATGGATCGCGAACATTTTTTCTTGTTTCTGAATCATCTCCAAAAAGTCTATCAGCATCGGTTTTAAAATACAATGCACCATCATGAGACTTCAAATCATCAAGCTTACTCAAGAGATTCATTAGATGCCCTAACTGATTGTATTTCCTTTCAATAAAATCAATGTCAACAACTTTTTGATATACAGTGTCAAGCTCTTCTTTAGTCAAGTATCCTTTTGGGTAGT
>ERZ827168.772-NODE-772-length-49122-cov-4.219149_pt1 | contig 49122 bp, 40 predicted proteins | sample MGYA00519868_ERZ827168 | MGnify/ENA primary metagenome ERZ827168 (study PRJEB31778, sample SAMEA3449271) | human gut metagenome | biome: human gut; feature: human-associated habitat; material: faeces | place: United Kingdom | collected 2010/2012 ...
TTATTCAATGCGTCCGCAGCCCAGTACCGTGTCGCCGTCATAAATAACGGCAGCCTGACCGGGGGTCACCGCTCGTTGCGGCGCGTCAAAGGTCAGCTGCACATCGCCGCCGGGCAGCACCTCTACGGTGCAGGGCGCCTGGTGCATATTGTAGCGGATCTTGGCAGCAGCATGCAGCGGTTCGGCAGGCGCTGCAATGCTTAGCCAGTTGAACTCGGTCACCCGCACCACCGTACTGTTCAGTTGGTCGTTGGGGCACAGGGTCACCGTGTTGCTTTCCGGATCTTTCTTGCACACATACAGCGGTGCCGGCAGCGCGAGCCCCAGACCCTTGCGCTGGCCGATCGTGTAGCGGATCACGCCGCGGTGTTGCCCCAGCACGTTGCCATCCGTGTCCACAAAATCCCCGGGCGGGTACGTTTTGCCCGTGTACTGCTCGATGAAATCGGCATACGAGCCGTTCTGCACAAAGCAGATGTCCTGACTGTCGTGCTTTCTCGCATTGATGAAATTGTGCGCCTCCGCAAGCGCGCGCACTTCACACTTCTCCATGCCGCCGAGCGGGAACTGCACGTGCTTTAGCTGCTCCTGCGTCAGCGACCACAGCACATAGCTCTGGTCTTTATTGTGGTCAACGGCCTTTTTCAGGAGATACCGCCCCGTATTTTCGTCAAAATCGATTTGCGCGTAATGCCCCGTGACAACATAATCATAATTCAGCTCAACCATGCGCTGAAACAGCTTATCAAACTTCAAATAGCGGTTGCAATCGATGCACGGGTTCGGCGTTACACCCGTTTCATAAGAGTGCACAAACTTGTCGATAACATCCGTTTTGAAGCGGTCGGCAAAATTAAACACATAGTACGGCATGTCAAGCGCATACGCCACACTGCGCGCGTCCTCTACATCATCAAGCGAACAGCAGGTATGCTCGCGGCGCAAACCGACGTCCTCATTCTGGTACAGCTTCATGGTCGCGCCCATGCAGGTGTAGCCCTTTTCTTTCATAAGCAGCGCCGCCACACTGGAATCCACGCCGCCGCTCATGGCTATGATCGCTTTTTTACACATAGTTTCGGTAAAACCCTTTCGTTATCGTTTCACATCGCCGCGCGCGGTGACGATCTCATAGCCCGCCGACTTCACGCGCTGCTCCAGACACCCGCGGCACTGCGCGGCCTCTTCCCCTGTACAGATCTTGTTCTCGTACAGCTCATAAAGCTTTCGCACGCGCACCGGCGAAAGGTTCGGCATCACAACATTTCCGCCCGCCTTCAGCCCCAGCTCGCGCCCTTGCGGATGAATGGTGCCAAGCGCCGTCGTAGACGGCAAAAGCGCATACGGAAACAACAAACGCAATATTGAGAGAAGCCGCAGTGTCAGCTCGAGCGAGCCGCTCTTTTCGTTTGCAAACGGCGTCTGCGCGTGCGTGATATACGGCCCGATGCCGATCATGTCCGGCTGCAACTTCTGTAAAAAGCGCAGGTCAGAAATAAGATTCTCCGTCGTCTGATACGGCGAACCCACCATAAAGCCGGAACCTACCTGATACCCGATGTCCTTTAGATCAAAAAGACATGCTTGCCGGTGTAAAGCGCTCAACTCATTCGGGTGCAGCTTGCCGTAATGCTCGGGATCGGCCGTCTCGTGACGCAAAAGATAGCGGTTTGCGCCCGCATCAAAATACTTCTGGTAGCTTTCGCGGCTCTTTTCGCCGATGGAAAGCGTAATGGCGCAGTCCGGGTGCTGCGCATGGATGGCCGCGACAATCTCGCAGATGAGGTCATCCGTGTAAAACGGGTCCTCGCCGCCCTGCAAAACGAACGTGCGAAAGCCGAGGTCGTACCCCTCCGCGCAGCAGGAAAGAATCTCCTCTTTCGTCAAACGGTAACGCGTCGCGTTTCGGTTATCCCGACGGATGCCACAATAGTAACAGTTATTTTTGCAGTAATTCGTAAACTCAATGAGTCCGCGCACGTACACGTCCGTGCCGTAGTGCGCGCGGCGCACCTCGTCCGCGGCCTTTTGCAGCGCCGCATCATAGGCGTCCGTCTCCAAAATCGTTTTAAATTCCGCATCGCTGAGGTTACGCTGCTCGCGCAGACGGTCGACCAAAGCGTTAATTTCATTTGCGGTCATGAAATTCCGCCTTTCTTTATTCAGTGTCGCTCACTCCGCCTGCGGCTTTTCCAGCGTGCGCATCGCAAGGATCGTGTCGGAAATGAGGTCGTCGAGCGTCCGGCCCAGCATATCTGCACCGCGCTGAATGACCTCACGGGAACAGCCCGCGGCAAAGTTGAGCGCCTGTATTTTTTCTTTACGGATTTAAGCTCCAAGTCGAGCGTGCTTTTCGACGGACGCATCAGCGCCACCGCGCCGATGAGCCCCGTCAGCTCGTCCACGGCGTACAGCACCTTTTCCATCTCATGTTCGGGCGCAATGTCCACCGTCAGCAAATAGCCGTGGCTCGCCGTTGCGTGGATAAGGCGTTCGCTTTGCATCCCTCCGCAAAAGAACTAAAAGCATACGGTTTTACTATGCTTTGATTTTACACACGAAGCGTCGCTTTGTCAAGGAAATTAAGCGAAGTTGCGCCATATGCCGAAAATGAGCGCCGAGAGGAACCACGCCGCCCACAGCGCAATGGAAAAACGCCTAAAAAGCAGCGGCGGTTTGCTCTTTGCATACCGCACCGCTTCCAAAACGCCCCAAAGGAGCGCAAACGGCAAAAAGAACAGCATAAAGGGGTTCAGCGCCCACGCACCGGCAAAGTCCAATTGCAAAAGCGCTGCGATCATCCGTGTCGTTCCGCAGGAAGGACACAGCACGCCGAAAACCTTGCGGACGAGGCACGGCGGACGAAGAATATACAAAACGACAAGCACAGCCGCAGCACCGAAAACCGCTGCCAAGGCCCGCTTAATCCGTCTTTGTCTCTCCCCGCTCATATCTCGCTCTCCTTTTAAACTTAACATTTCTATTGTACTGCAAAAGCAGAATACCGTCAAGCGCTGCGAGTTTGTTTATCTTTTGCACACTTTATGTAAAAAGTGTTTGCATTTTCGAAAAAACTTCTTGCAATTTCTGTGTTTTGTGATATAATCAAACTTACAGTAAACTTTAATGTGTTGTACGAAACGGCACAACTATTCTCGGGAGGAATTCAAAATGAACACTGGTTATCTTGGCGATACAACCCCAAAGCTCGGTTTCGGTCTCATGCGTCTGCCGATGATCGGCGACGAGATCGATATGGAGCAGACGAAAGCCATGGTCGATACTTTCATGGCAAAAGGCTTTACGTATTTTGACACCGCATACGTATACATCAACGGCAAAAGTGAGGTCGCAGCGCGCGAAGCCATTGTGAAGCGCTACCCGCGTGACAGCTTCACGCTCGCTACAAAGCTACCCCTTTGGGACAACATAGAGACGGAAGCCGACATGCAGCGCATTTTCGATGAATCTATGGAACGCGCAGGCGTCGAGTATTTCGATTACTACCTGCTGCACTCCATGGACAAAGCGAAGTTCGAGAAAGCCGACCGCATCGGCGCGTGGGACTTCCTTTTCAAGATGAAAGCACAGGGCAAAATCAAGCACTGCGGATTCTCGTTCCACGACAGCGCGGAAGTGCTCGACGAAGCGCTCACCAAGCACCCGGAAGTCGAATTCGTCCAACTCCAGCTCAACTACATCGACTGGGAAAACGATAACGTGCAGTCCAGAAAGTGCTACGAGGTCGCCGTCAAGCACAATAAACCCATCATCGTTATGGAGCCGGTCAAGGGCGGTTCCCTCGCAAGCATGAACAACGAAATTCAGGGCATCATGAAGGCACAGAATCCTGAGCTTTCCATCCCGTCTTGGGCTGTCCGTTTCTGCGCAGGTCTCGATAACATCCTCACCGTGCTCTCCGGTATGAGCACCAAAGCGCAGCTTGACGATAACGTCTCCTACATGGAGCACTTTGAGCCGCTCAGTGACAAGGAGCACGAGGTGCTGAAAACCGTCGTCGAAAAACTCAACGCCATTCCCACTATTCCATGCACCGGCTGCCGGTACTGCGTAGACGACTGTCCCATGCAGATTCACATCCCGGACATTTTCCGCGCCGTAAACCACCAGAAGCAGTTCGGCTCCGAGAATAATGTCGATCGCAGCGGCTACGAATCTGCAACACGCGAGGGCGGCAAGGCAAGCGAATGTCTCCATTGCGGTTCCTGCGAAGCGCACTGCCCGCAGCACATCCACATCATCGAAGAGCTCGAAGATGCCGCAAAGCGGTTTGAAGGCTGAGTAAAAACCACGACATAAAATCGACCGGGAAGCACAGCGCGTGTTTCCCGGTCTTTTTCCGTTTATTTTTCCTGCACGGCAATGATGACCTTCATCGTCGTCTCGCGGTTCGCGTCAATGTATTTATACGCGTCAAGGTACTGCGCAAACGGGAAAATTTTCGAGATAAGCGGCTTTAACTGCACTTTGCCCGCTTCCACCAGCTCTATCGCGCCCACGTAGTCCTCGTGGCGGTACATCATCGTGCTCTTAATGTCAAGCTCGTGGTCGTTCGCCACAGCCAGATCAACATTCGCCATATCGGCAAACACTGCCACAAGCACAATCACGCTACCCTTGCGCGCATACTGAATGGCCTGCCCCATCGTCACGTTGTTGCCCGCGCAGTCATAAATGACGTCCGCCTTGTCCGGGCCAAATGCTTCAATGAGCGCCTCGCCGAAGTTCTTCCCCTTCGTGTTCACGCAAACGTCTACGCCGCATTCCTTGGCTTTCTCCAAACGGTAGTCGCTCACGTCGGTAATCATCACCTTCGCCGCGCCAAGACCTTTTGCCGCCTGCGCCACAAGGTTGCCGATCGTCCCCGCACCGAGCACCGCAATGTTCATGCCGGTCACGTCGCCCATCTGCCGCACGGCGTGCACTGCCACCGCAAGCGGCTCCAGCATCGCGCCCTCTTCAAAGCTCATGCTTTTAGGGATTGGTGTCACTTTCTTTGCGTCCACCGCAAAAAATTCGGAAGCCGTGCCCGTCGTCTGGAAGCCCATGACTTTCAGCTCCTCGCACAGGTTGTACTTGCCGTGTCGGCACGGATAGCACTTGCCGCAGTACACCTGCGGCTCAATCGTTACTTTCTGCCCGACGGTAAGCCCTTCGACATTCGCACCGCACTTTACAATTTCACCCGAGACCTCATGCCCCTGCGTCACGGGGTATTTCGTGAACGGATGCTTGCCGTGGTACACGTGGATGTCCGAGCCGCAAACGCCGATGTCCATAATTTTCACCAGCACCTGCCCGTCCCCGATTTCCGGCACGGGAATTTCCCGAAAAATGATCTTGCCCGGCTCTGTCATAACTTGTTGAAGCATACGCTTTCCTCCCAACTACTTTAGTAATTTTTGTATCTGCACTTCCGTCGCCGGAAGCAGGTTTTTAAGGTGTGCAATCATTTTTTCTTCGGAGACCTTCGGTTCGCTCTTATATGCAGACGTCACATAATCGTACCCGAATAAATGCTCCGGCGTCGTGTACTGCGCCACCGCCCAACCGTAGGGCCTGCCGTTTTTATCCTTCAGGCGGATAAAATCCGAAACGCACAAATACGTCTGCATTTGCAGCCGCGTGATGCACGTTTCAAAGCCCGTGTTGCCGCCTTTGCGGTAATCGAGCTTCTTTTTGAGGAATTTTGAGAGAATTTCGCCCTCCGCATTGACTGTGTTATACAACTCCTCGTCCTTGTGGAACACCAGTCCGTCATCGCAGCGCGCGTCAAAATCATAGCCGTCACGGCGGAAATTTACAAGCTCCGGCAGCCATTCCCGGCTGACAAACCCCGCTTTTTTCCGGAAAAGCTTGCCGTACGCGCAGCGCTTCGTCTGCGCCGCCGGGCCTTTCCACTCCCAAGGTCCGTCGCGGTCTTCAGCGAACCAATACGCCGGCGCGCACATCTCCTCCACCGAAAAGCCCGGAATGTCATTCGGAAAAAACGGCAGAAAACCGTAGTATTCCACCGCTTGCAAAAGGTCTTCCATGCTCTCCAATTTCCGTTTCATTTTCCACGCCCTCTTTTCTTTATATCGCTTCCAGTATAGCGTGCTTTCGCCACAAAATCAAGATATATTGTTTAATTTTAGACGCATATAGACAAAAGTAGGCTGCATTTTCTGCAAGCTATCGTTGTGGTTTGATTCGGAAAGAAATGCGATTAGCCGTTCACTATATCCAAAACAAGCTTCACGATTATAACGACCATGCCCACACCGCCCATCGCAATGCCGATATCGGCCTTTTTCAGCGTCGGTGCGTCTGGATCTCTGAATGTGCATCACGGGTCTTGTACAAGCAGGTGACCCGTGATTTGGTGTCAGGAAGCCAAAGCTTCAGGCACAATTTATGCCCTCAAGGCAGTTTAACTTAACATGAAACCGAAAAATATGTATCGTTTGTTTGGTGGAAAATTTCACTGCGCAGCGATATACTGAATGCAGAAAGGAAGTGGAGCTTATGCTCGCCGACAACCTCATTTTGCTGCGTAGCCTTAAGGGGCTGACGCAGGAGCAGGCGGCGGAAATCGCCGGGGTGACGCGGCAGTCCTACTCCAAGTGGGAGCAGGGCGAAACCGTGCCGGACATTGAAAAATGCGACCGCCTTGCAAGGCACTACGGCGTGACGCTGGACGCGCTTTTGCACGACCAAAACCGAGTGGGCCACACGGCCCTCGCCCCTGCCCCTGCGGGCAAGCACCTTTGGGGCGCGGTGACGCTCGGCGCGCGCGGGCAGATCGTTATTCCGAAGGCGGCGCGGGAAATGTTTGACTTAAAGGAGGGCGACCGACTGATCGTGCTCGGTGACGAGGGTGAAGGCATTGCCCTTGTGAAGGCAGAAGACTTTGAGCGAAAAATGCAGAAAGCGCTCGAGATGAGCCAACACCCTGCCGAGCCGTAAGCTTTGCTTCCGCAAAATTGTTATACATTCAGAGAGGAGAAGAATTCTATGAATTGCCCGAAATGCGGAAAAGCGATGCGCGAGGGATACTTGTTTACAAGCAAGGACGGCGCGTTCAGCTTTGCGAACACCGTGCCCGGCGTATTTGAAAACGCCAAAAACGCCGAGGGTTTTGTGGAGATCACGCCGTTAAAGCCAAGCCACCGCGTGCGGATACAGGCGAATATCTGCGAAGACTGCCGCACGGTGGTTTTTGACTATTGAGCTTAAATTAAGAGCCCGAAAAAGGAAATTTGAAAAAGACGGAATATGAGAGAAACTAAAAACAGCGAGGTGCTGTGGGTATCCCCATGCACTTCGCTGTTTTGTTTGATTTTCAGCCGGGATCAGCCCATATTGGAGAAGCGTTCCACAGCTTTTGTGAAGTTTTCGATGATTTTATCTGCGTCGCCGTGCTCGATGCCGTCGCGCACGCCGTGCTTGATGTGCCCCTCTAATACGACCTTGCCGTAGCCGTGCAAAGCGGATTTTGCGGGAAATGGCTTACAGCTTTAAAAGCGGGATAGACGCTCTGCACGTTTCGATCAATTCGCGGTCGGCGAGCGCAGGAATCGCGCCTTTTTTCGTCGCGCAGACGGAGCCTGCGGCGTTTGCAAAATCAGCAGCGTCGCGCAGCTCGGCTTCGTTGATCTCGGAAACGGGCTTGCCGGTCTCCATGAGCTTTGTGAGGAACGCGCCGAAGAAGCTGTCGCCGGAGCCGGTGGTATCAACGACTTTTGTATCGTAGGTGTTGAGCGTTAAGGTTGTTTTCGGGGTGCAGACAACGCAGCCCTTTGCGCCGCGCGTGATGACCGCCGCCTGCACGCCGAGCTTAAAGAACTCCTTTGCGCCCGCTTCGATCTCAGTGCAGCCGGTGAGCATTTCAAGCTCCTCATCGGACGCTTTGACGACATCGGCAAGCGGCAGCAGACTCTTCATGGCGTGGATGCCGACTTCGGCATTTGGCCACAGCGGTGCGCGCCAGTTCGGGTCGTAGGCGGTGATAGCACCGTGCTCGCGGGCGTAGGAAACAATCTGCGGCACAGCCGTGCGGCCGGGTTCTGCGGTGAGCAGAAGCGAGCCGAAGCACAGTACCTTGGCGTTTGCGAGCGCATCCTTATTGACCTCATCGAACGTGATTTGCGTATCGGCGCCGGGGTTGCGGTAAAAGCTGAAATCGCGGTCTCCGGATTCGGACAGCTGCACAAACGCGAGCGACGTTGCGGTATCGTTTGAGAAATGGAGGTTTTCGACATCGACATTTTGCTTAACGAGCGTATCGCGCAGGAACGTGCCGAACATGTCCTGTCCCACCTTGCCGATGAAGCCTGCGGATACACCGAGGCGCGCCGCCTGCACGGCGACGTTTGCCGGTGCGCCGCCGGGATTCTGCTCAAAAATCGGGATGCCGGCCGGCGTTTTGCCTGCGGGGGTAAAATCGATCAGAAGTTCACCGAGTGCGTAAAAATCTGCCATGAAAAACAGCTCCTTAATTACAGAATATTTTCATCAATGCACTTTAAGACAAATTCGCTGAACAGGGAATTTGACCATGCGAACCACGGGCGCGTGAACTTAGAGGGGTCGTCCTTATGGAAACCCTCGTGCATGAAGCCCTTGCCGTCATCGGTCGTTTTTAACATGTGGAGAAGCGCTTTGCATTCCTCCGGGTCACGGCTTGTGAGTCCCTGCATGGAAAGTGCGATATGCCAGATGTACTCCGGCGGGGTGTGCGGGCTGCCGACACCCTTGGCCGCGGTGCCCTCGTAATAATACGGGTTTTCTTTGCTCAAAACAAAGGCACGGGTGTTTTTATAAATTTCGTCGTCGGCGCTGCAGTAGCCGAGGTACGGGATGGACATGAGGCTCGGGACGTTGGCGTCATCCATGAAGACGTAGTTGCCAAGGCCGTCGGTCTCATAGGCGTACATTTTGCCGAACTTCGGGTGCTCGACGACGCCGTATTTTTCGATGCCGTCTCGAATCTCGGACGCGAGCTTTTCGGCACGGGCGGCGACTTCCCCGTCCTTATAGATCTCACGCATGATCTCCGCGGTGTAGCCGAGGGTTACGACAGCGAACATGTTGGACGGGATGAGATAGCCGTAGACGCAGGCGTCGTCGCTGGGACGGAAGCCGGACCAGGTCATGCCCGTAACGGCGACCGGCGCGCCGTGGCCGTCGTGCGTAAGGGTATCGGTGGGCGGGCAGTTGGTGCGGCGGAAATAGTACGGGGACTTGCTGTGATCCTGCTCGACAGTGAAAAGGTCGAGAATGCGCAGGGTGCTCTTTTTGTACTGGTCGTTGAACTGGCCCGTGCGGCCGGTCTCTTTCCAGAGGAGATATGCGAGCTGCACCGGGTAGCAGAGCGAATCAATCTCATACTTGCGCTCCCAGACCCACGGGGTCTCGAAATCGGTATCGTCGGACTCGCCGCCGGCGGTCTGACCGAGCGTTTCCGCAGCGTACTTCGGCCAGCACATGCCGTTCGCTTCCTGATTGAACGCGTTTGCGTAGGGGTCGATATCAATGCACTTGAACTGGCGGTTCACGAGGCCCTCAATGCAATCGGCAACCTCTGCGTCGTGCTTTGCGACGGGCAGATAGTGGCGAACCTGCGCGGTGGAATCACGCAGCCACATGGCGGGGATATCGCCGGTGATGACGAAGGTATCTTTTTCGCCGATGGTTTTGACGGTGGTATCCATGGTGTTGGGGTAGCAATTTTTAAAGAGCTCCGAGAGTTTCGCGTCATTTGCGAGCTTTTCCTCGCAGATGCGCTTGACTTCCAAATCAATGGCTTTCATGGGATGATTCCTTTCGGTATTTCATAAATGAGGTATCGGTAAGCGGAACGTAAACGTTTCGCCCGCCTTTTCAAAGGCGGCGGGGTCTTGGGGCAGCGCCCTAAGTCGCTTTCCGCAGAAAGCGAAATCCTTTTGCCTGCTCCAAGATCAGGAGGGTAGCCGAAACAGTCCAGTGGACTGTTTCGGTGTAGGGGACCCTATCAAGGGGTCCCCTGAAAAGGCGAAGCCTTTTAGAAAAGGTCGATCAAAGACTTTATTCGTTCGCGATTACGGAAAATCGGTGATTAAAGACTCTGTAAGAACTCCGCTGCGAGGTCGAACCACTTGCCGACGTGCGGCAGGAGCTGGGCATCGCTGTTCGAGGTGACTTCGTTGCAAAGTGACAGGCCGTGGCCGCCCTCCGGGAACATGTGGAACTCCGTTTTGATGCCGTTTTTCTGCAAGGCGCTGACGAGCATCAGGGCGTTTTCGACCGGGACGCAGTCATCCGGCTGGGTGTGCCAGACGAACGTGGGCGGGGTATCTTTCGTGACGAAGTTTTCGAGCGACTGATTCGCTTTTTCGAGCTCGTACTGCTCACCGAGAAGGTTCTTGATGGAATCGTGGTGAGCGAACGGGTCGGACGTGATGACCGGATAGGAGAGGATCTGGCCGTTCGGGCGCAGAAGCTCGGACGGGCAGTTCATAGCCTCCGCAACGAACGGGCGGCTCCAGAAATTGCCGTAGCTTGCGGCTAAATGGCCGCCGGCGGAAAAACCGATGGTGAAAACCTTTTCGGGGTCACAGCCGTACTTTACTCCTTCTTCGCGGACGTATTTCACGGCGGTGGCGACTTCCAGAAGGGCGGTCGGAAAGCGCGCCGGGGCAACGGAATAGCGCACGACAACGGCGTTCATGCCGATGGCATTGAAGCGCATGGCGATGGGCTCGGCTTCACGGTCGGACGTAAAGGCGTACGCGCCGCCCGGGCAGACGATGACGGTGGGACGCTTTTCGATGGGAACCTCTTTTGAAAGATCCAGAAAATACGTATACATGGCTGCGTAATCCGCAGAGCCCGGCACGTGCAGTTCGATTTTTTCATGTATCATAAAGACAACTCCTTTGGCCGCAAAATTGCAGGATAAACCATACTGTCTTTAGTATATCAGCTGTTGACGGGCGGCGCAAGGCGATTTTGTGAAAATTTGGGTATTATCACGCTTTTTAGAATAATGTCGGGTAAAAAAGAAAGCCGCTGCCCGGTTTGGGTGCGGCTCTCAGCTAAACGAACTTACTTCGTTTTCTTTGCGGTTTTGGTGGTTTTTGCGGCTGCCTTTGTGGTTTTGGCGACGGGCTTGGCTTCGGCTTTCACTTCTGACTTGACCTCCGGCTTTGCTTCCGCTTTCACCTCTGCCTTAGCTTTCTCTTTTGCAGCCGGCTTTGCGGCTTTTGCGGCGCACTTTGCCGGGGCTTTCTTTTCCTTTTCGACCTCGGTGAGCACCCAGTTCTGGTTATCGCCCTTCACGAACTCCCAAAGCTGTGCCGGTGCGCCGTCTGCATCGCTGATGTCCTTGATGTCGACGACCTTGCCGGACGCGACATGCGTGATGCGGCGGCAGCCCTTGACGGTAGTGGTCAGCTTCCAGAGCTGGGAAGCATTGCCCTGTGCCTCTGCGAGAACGAGTGCGGTGCCGTTTTCTGCCTCACCCGGAACGGTGAGCGCGAGACCGCTGACCTTATGGACGAGCTGCACGGACGTGCCCTCTGCCGGGACGGCGCACCAGACCTGCGTTTCGCCGCCGTTTGCGGTCATCTGCACGGCAGAGCCGCCGCAGGAAGCGAGAACCTTACCGCTTCTATGGTTTGTGATAACGTATTTCTTTTCTGTCTTTTCTGCCATGAATGATCTCTCCTTTATGAATAAACCTATGCTTTTCGTATATCATTTTCTGATTTTCTATGTACGATAATTAAGTATAATCATAAATTCCTGCAAAGTCAAATCGGCCGCAAGGGCTTTTATCTGCGGGTTTTACAATGAGAATTTTGCTGTTTACGGCAGATTTTGACGGGTTTTTATCTCTCTATCGTGAAAAGTGTCAAAAATCCGGATAGATTTCAGGATAGACTTGAAAATTGAATTGACTTTTTCCATAAAATGTTAATTTGTTTTTTGCGGATATTCTACAAGCAAAAGGAAAGAATTCACAAAATCGTAAGAGAAATTTACGGTTTATGTCCTTGCATTCGGGTGGTGTATCGTGTATTCTTATATCTAGATAAGAAAAAGGAGATCGTAACGGGATGGATAGCTTAGACCGTAGACAGGGGCTTTCTTCGGAGCAGGTAGCGCAGCGCGTGCGCGACGGGCTTTCAAACGCCGATGAGGGCATTAAGACCAAAACCGAAAAGCAGATCATTTTAGAAAACACGTTCACATTTTTTAACATTTTGAACTTTGTACTGGCGCTGTTCGTTTTGCTGGTGGGCTCGTTTAAGAACCTTTTATTTTTGGGCGTTATCTTTTCTAATATTATTATCGGTTCGTTTCAGGGCATAAGAGCGAAACGGACGATTGACAAGCTCTCCCTCATTTCCGCACCGAAGGCTTCTGTGCTGCGCGACGGAAAACTGCAGACGATACCCGTGAGCGGGATTGTGATGAACGATGTGCTGCACCTTTCGACCGGGCAGCAGATCTGCGCCGACGCCATCGTTTTGGAGGGCGAAGCGGAAGTGAATGAATCGCTCATCACGGGCGAAAGCGATCCGGTCTTGAAGCGCGCAGGTGACGAACTGCTTTCCGGCAGCTTCATCGTTTCCGGCAGCTGTTACGCCGAAGTGGAGCACGTAGGCCGCGAAAACTACGCAAACCGCATCGCAAACGGCGCGAAGTATGTGAAGCGCACGAACTCCGAAATTCTCCATTCCCTCGATTTCATTGTAAAGACGCTCGGCTTTACGCTGGTGCCGATTGGCATTCTGCTTTTCTGCAAGCAGTTTTTTTTGCTGCATGACACGATCCGCGAAGCTGTTGTGAGCACGGTCGCCGCGATCCTCGGCATGATCCCGGAGGGGCTCATTTTGCTGACAAGCGTGGTGTTTGCCGTGAGCGTACTGCGGCTTTCACGCTACAAGACATTGGTGCAGGACCTGTACTGCACCGAATCGTTGGCACGCGTAGATGTGCTATGCTTAGACAAAACAGGTACAATCACCGAAGGCACGATGCAGGTGGACGAGCTGCACCCGCTGACGGGCTACACCGAAGAGGACATGACGGCTCCGCTGGAGGCGCTTGTGCAGGTTTTGACGGACGACAACCCGACGTACAACGCGGTGAAAGCATACTTTCCCGGCGGATCGGACTGGGAAGCTGCGGCGACGGTGCCGTTCTCCTCTGCGAGAAAGTGGAGCGGCGCGTATTTCGGCGAGCGCGGCACGTATGTGATGGGTGCGGGCGAATTCATTTTGGGCGAACGCTTCGGTGCGCTGCGTGAACACACGGAGGAATATGCGGCGCGCGGCGAACGCGTTTTGCTGCTGGCCCACTCCGCAAAGCCTTTCCTTGAAAACAAGGTGCTGCCGGACGACATTGAGCCGGTGGGCTTCATTTTAATCAGTGATAAGATCCGCACGGAAGCACCGCAAACGCTGCGCTATTTTGCAGAGCAGGGCGTGACGCTGAAGGTCATCTCCGGCGACAACGCCGTGACGGTCTCTAACATTGCACAGAAGGCCGGTCTGCCCCACGCGGAAAACTACTGCGATGCGACGACGCTGCACACCGACGAGGAGATCGCGGGGGCAATTGAGCAATACAGTGTGTTTGGCCGCGTGACGCCGCAGCAGAAACTGAAATTTGTGCAGGCGTTAAAAGACCACGGCCACACGGTGGCGATGACGGGCGACGGTGTGAACGACGTTCTGGCGCTGAAAGAGGCCGATTGCAGCATTGCGATGGCTTCAGGCAGCGACGCGGCGCGCACGGTCTCGAACCTCGTTTTGCTCGACTCCAACTTTGCTTCCATGCCGCAGGTGGTGAAGGAAGGCAGGCGCTCCATCAACAATTTGCAACGCTCTGCATCGCTGTTTTTGCAGAAGACGATCTATTCGACGGTGCTGGGTGTGCTGTTCATTTTTCTTTCTGCTTCCTACCCGTTTGAGCCGATTCAGCTGACGTTTATCAGTTCGATTACGATCGGTATTCCGTCGTTTATACTGGCGCTGGAGCCGAACAACGAGCGCATAAGCGGCAGCTTTTTAGCGAACGTTTTGAAGAAATCGTTCCCCTCTGCCCTGACGATGATTCTTGGCGTTTTGTTTTTGACGCTGTTTAAGGGACCGCTGAATTTGACGAACCCGCAGGTCTCGACACTTTCGGTCATTGTGGCGTTTGCCGTTGGGTTTATGCTGATGTTCAAGCTTTGCCTGCCGTTCAACGCGCTGCGCGGGGCGCTGTTCGGTACGATGGTGGCGGCGTTCTTTGTGGGATACATCGGCTGCATGGACCTGGTTTCCATGGTGCCGCTGACCGCCCCGATGCTGTTTATTTTGATCCCGCTGCTCATTGTGTCGGTCGTCTTTATGGTGCAGACAAACCATTTTATGGAGCATTTTGCAGAGCGCCACACGCGGCGTTTGCTGCAAAGCAGGTTCTTCCAGAATCACCGCAGAAAGCGGCGTGAGGCGGCGCACAAAGACCGCCACGCCGCCCGCAGAATGCGCCGCCGCACAGAGCAGCCAAGCAGGGTGCGAGACGGTAAAAGAGCTTAATTTAGTCGAGATAATATGAAAATACCCCGGCAGGCGGTTTGGATGGCTTGCCGGGGTGTTCTTATGCGCTTGTTAATTTTACAGGATGCAGTATTTTGCCATGTAGTCTTCCATGGCGGGGAGGATATTGTTGTATTTTTCGGACTGCTTTAAGTACTCATGGATGTCCTCGACGGTGACGATGGCGTGGACCTTGATGCCGAACTCCTCGTTGACCTCCATGATGGCGGTTTTGCCGGGAACCTTGCCTACCTCGCAGCGGTTGACGGAGATGAACATATCGTTGACTTTCACATTGCCGCAACCGTAGAGGATCGGCATGGTCTCACGCACGGCGGTGCCGGCGGTGATGACGTCTTCGATGATAATAATTTTATCGCCGTCCTTCGGCTTGTAGCCGACGAGGCTGCCGCCTTCGCCGTGGTCTTTCTCTTCCTTGCGGTTGAAGAAGTAGGGCTTCGAGATGCCATGCTCGTTATAGAGGGACGCGGCGGCGGCTGTGGCAAGCGGAATACCCTTGTACGCCGGGCCGAACATGGCGGAGAAATCTTCGCCGACGGTCTCCTTAATGAGCGATGCGTAGAACTTGCCGAGCTTTGCGATCTGCTCGCCGGTCTTATAGTTGCCGGTATTGACGAAGTACGGCGTATTGCGGCCGCTCTTCGTGACGAAGGAGCCGAAACGCAGCACGTCTGCGGACATCATGAACTCGATAAACGCCTTTTTGCTTTCTGTCAGCATAAAAACCATCCTTTATTTCCGTCATGGGTCGGAATTTATTTTTATCAGTATAGCATAGATTTGTGTTTTCGTCAAAATTTTTTACGTGAACTTACGCCGCCGGAGAAAGGCCGTTTTCCGCCGACCACGTATAGACGGAATACGTATTACCGTCCGTTGTAACGGCGACGGTACCGTCTGTATCGGTGCGCAGGATCTTGCAGTTGCGTTCAGAAAGGCTTTCGAGCGTTTCGTGGTGCGGGTGACCATATTTATTATCCTGCCCGCAGGAAATGACGGCGACAGCGGGGTTCACGGCGCGGAGAAAATCCATGGAGGACGATGTGGACGAGCCGTGGTGACCGCACTTTAAGACGTTTGAAGTGATGTCCGTTTCGCGTGCTAAGATATTCTCTTCAACCTCGGTTTCGGCGTCGCCGGTGAGCATAAAGGAGATATTGCCGTAGGTGAAGCGCAGAACAGCGGAATAGTTGTTGAGGTTATCGAAGATCTCGTCCTTTTCCGGGGATAGGACGGCAAAATTGGCGTTTTCGGGCGTGGAGATTTTTGTATCGGTGGAGATCTGCTCGGTTTGGACGTTTTTGTCGAGCAGGGCATCGAGCATATTTTCGTATGTAGCGGTGGTGGGCGTTTGGTCGTCGGGCAAAAGGGGCATGTAGAACGTGCCGATGGTGTAATCCTCGATAATCTGCTTCATGGAGCCGATGTGGTCTGCGTGCGGGTGCGTGGCGACAACGGCATCGAGCGATGTGACGCCGAGCGCCTGAAGGTCGCTTTCGATAGTCTCTCCCGCTTCGCGGGTGCCGGCATCAATGAGCATGTTGTAATCGGTGCCGATTTGAATTAAAATGCTATCCCCCTGCCCGACATCTAAAAAGTAGACGGCGCAGTCGGCGGCATCGGTGCTTTGAGTAGGCTGTGCGGGGGCGCTTGAGTCTGTGTTCGGTGCACCGGTGAGGTACGTTTCAAGCTCCGGGAAATAATAGACAAGCACCGCCGCGAGCACAAGGACGGCGCTGATGACGGCGGAAAGCGTTTTTTTGTTCCGGGGTTGGCGGCGACGGACTGCACCGGTTCTTTTTTGTGGCATGAGTCTCTCCTTTTTGTTTACATAATTTGTTTTACGTGATACAAAAAAGCTGCCGCAGTTTTTACTTGCAGCAGCTTACTTTGCAAATCCTACTCTTTACTTACCTTGCGTTTCGTCCTTGTAAAGGTTAAAGCGGAACAGCTTGGATTCATCCGCTTCATTATCGCAGACCACAAAGGCTTCTGCGATCTTTCCGCCTTCGATCAGAGACGTAAGACCGATGAGCTGACACAGCTTGCTTTTCAGGTTCAGCTTATCACCGTCGCGCGTCATCAGATATACATTGCCCTCGCAGCTATCCAGTACAGACAGAAAGCCCGGAACATCGATGTCGTGAAGTTCGATTATCTTGGACATCAGTCATCTCTCCTTCAATATGAGATTTAGTCTCATTATGGTTTTCCGATAGGGTTCTATGTGGAAAACCATAATATCCTATGATGGCTTTATTCTATCACAACAGCAGAGAATACACAAGGGCTAAACGGAAAAAAGGTGTGTTGCATTCAGGTTAAATTTTCAGTGAATTTGTTAAACATTGAGAAAGTTTATGAATCTTTCCAATCATTCGCCGGAGGCACCGTAGTTCGCGAGCACGCGGGCGCTGGGATCGTTGACGTCGCAGCCCTCCCACGCTTTGTTCGGCATCCAGAAGTCCTTGACCATTTCCGCCTGACCGGGATAGTATTTTTCAAAAATTTCACGGTAGAGAAGGGATTCTTTCGTAAACGGCGTTGCGAACGGATATTTTGCGGCGCGGAGCTTCATTTCGTCATCGGTATACTTTGTTTCGGCGTAGGCCTTGAGGTAATCGACCATAGAGTGACCGACGGCATCGGAGAACGCGGCTTTTTCGCGGTATAAAATCGGCAGCGGGAGGTAATCGCCCTCGAACGCGTGGCGCAGAAGGTATTTGCCTTTTTTGTACTTGTTGAGCTTCATCTCGGGATCGACGGACATGACGTATTTGACGAAATCGAGGTCGCCGAACGGAACGCGGGCTTCGAGCGAGTTGGCGGAGATGCAGCGGTCGGCACGGAGCACGTCGTACATATGAAGCTCCCGCACGCGCTTTTGGGCTTCCGTTTGGAACGCAGCGGCGCTGGGGGCGAAATCTGTATATTTGTAGCCGAAAAGCTCATCGGAAATTTCACCGGTGAGCAGCACACGGACATCGGTCTGCTCGTGAATGGCTTTGCAGACGAGGTACATGCCCATGCTGGCGCGGACGGTGGTGATGTCATACGTGCCAAGCAGCGCAATGACGGTTTCGAGGTTTTCGATAACATCGTCCTTTGTGATGATGACCTCGGTGTGGTCGCTGCGAATGTAATCGGCAACTTCGCGGGCGTATTTTAAATCGATGGCATCTTCACTCATGCCGATGGCGAACGTGCGAATGGGCTTCTTTAAAAGCTTTGCCGCGACGGAGCAGACGAGGGAGCTATCAAGCCCACCGCTGAGAAGAAAGCCGAGCGGGGCATCGGCATCGAGCCGCTTTTCGATGCCGGCAACGAGCTTATCATGGATGTTTTTACAGACAGTCTCGAGGTCATCGCGGCAAACTTCTTCGACTTCGGCGATGTCGCAGTAGCAGGTGAATTTGCCGTCCTTATAGTAGTGGCCCGGCGGGAACGGCATAACGCGATGGCACAGGCCGACGAGGTTTTTCGGCTCGCTGGCGAACATAATGTGGCCGCTTTCGCTGTACCCGTAGTAGAGCGGGCGGATGCCGATGGGGTCGCGCGAAGCGATGAAACTATCGGTCTCGGCATCGTAAATAATCAGGGCGAACTCGGCGTCGAGCTTTTTGAACATCTCGGTGCCCTCTTCTTTGTAGAGAGGGAGTAAAATTTCGCAGTCAGAATCACTTTTGAAGGTGTATCCTTTTCTCCGGAGCTCCTCTTTAACGGAACGGAAGCCGTAGAGCTCGCCGTTGCAGACGACGGCGGAACCGTCCAGCTCAAACGGCTGCATGCCTTCTTCTGTAAGGCCCATGATGGCGAGGCGGTGGAAAAAGAGCCAACCTGCAGACGTTTCCAGTGTGCGGGACATATCCGGCCCGCGGGAAACGGTTTTATCAAAGCCCTTTCGTAAATCTTCCAAACGAATGTCTTTTGCTGTGTAACCCATAATCGAACACATATCGGTTCCCTCCAAATAAAATAATTTCAGTCCAAACGCAAATAAAAAAACAGCCGTTTGTCCCAATTTCTTAGGACGAATAGCTGTTGTATCCGCGGTGCCACCTAAATTATCTTATAAAGAAGATCACCTTTACTGTCTCTAACAAGACAGGCACGGCTTAACGCGCCGCCACACGTCGCACCTACTGAGATATACGCATCTTTTCGGCTTGAGGCTCCGAAGTGTTATTCGCCGGTGTGCTTACGCGGGGTTCACACTCTCCCCCGCTCACTGTGCAAAGCGGTCTGCCGGGTACTTCTCTTCATCTGTGCCCTTGAATTATTATGCTAAGTTTATACCACCAATATTTCATTTTGTCAACACTTTTTTGAAAAAATTTTTGATTTTACATGAAATTTGCAATTTTTAAGTTTACAACTTGCAGTTTGTAAGCGGTTTTTAGCCATACTAAAACGTATTTGTCAAAAATCAAAAAGCTCTTTTCATTTTACGGGAGTTGTATTATAATAAGCTTGGATAAAATGCAAAATGAAACAGGAGGTCTTTTCCATGTTTGCCTATAAAACTTTGAAAAGCGGCACTGACATTCGCGGTGTTGCAAGTGAAGGCGGCGGCGCGCCGATTAACCTGACCGATGAGGTCGTGGAGCGCATTGCGGCCGGTTTTCTCGTTTGGTGCGAAAAGCACCTGGATAAGTGCGCCGAGGGGCTGAAAATTGCCGTCGGCCATGACTCCCGCATTTCCGCAGACCGCATTGCGGCGGCGCTGTTCCGCGCGTTTACGACGTACGGTGCTTCGGTTTACGACTGCGGCCTTGCCTCTACCCCGTCGATGTTCATGGCGGTTTTGGAGCTGCCGTGCGACTGCTCGGTGCAGATTACGGCGAGCCACCACCCGTTCTTCCGCAACGGACTGAAGTTCTTCACGCCTGCGGGCGGCCTTGACAGCCCGGATATTTCCGAGATTTTGGAATATGCACAGAATGGCGCTGCGCCGAAGGAGACCGACAACGGCACGCTGGTGCCGGTGGACTATATGTCGAAATATGCAGATAATCTGCGCGAGATGATCCGTAAGGGCGTGAACGCGGAAGATTATGCGCATCCGCTTGCGGGCTTTAAGATCGTTGTGGACGCCGGCAACGGCGCGGGCGGTTTTTACGCAAACGACGTGCTGAAGCCGCTTGGTGCGGACATTACAGGCAGCCAGTTTTTGGAGCCGGACGGCCGCTTCCCGAACCACATTCCAAACCCGGAGAACGAGGAGGCCATGGCGAGCGTTTGCGCGGCGACCGTGAAGGCCGGTGCGGACCTTGGCGTAATTTTTGACACGGACGTAGACCGCGGCGGCGCTGTGGACAGCCGCGGCGAAGAGATCAACCGCAACCGTCTTGTGGCGATTGCTTCCGCCATTGCGCTGGAGGGCAACCCGGGCGGCACCATTGTGACGGACTCCATTACGTCCGACGGACTCAAGACCTACATTGAGCAGACTCTCGGCGGCAAGCATCACCGCTTTAAGCGCGGTTACAAGAATGTCATCAACGAAGCGGTGCGCCTGAATAACGAGGGCGTGAACTGCCCGCTGGCGATTGAGACGAGCGGCCATGCGGCGCTGCGCGAGAACTACTTCCTTGACGACGGTGCCTATCTGGTGACGAAGATCATCATTAAGGCGGCACAGCTGCGCCGCGAGGGCAAATCGCTCGATAGTCTCATCGCCGATCTGAAAGAAGCCAAGGAAGAAAAAGAGTTGCGCTTCCCCATTACCGCGGAGGATTTCCGCCCCTATGGCGAGGGCACCATTGCGGCGCTTGAAAGCTACGCGAAAGCGCACAACTGGGACATTGCGCCGGACAACCGCGAAGGCATCCGCATTTCGTTCCCGGAAAACGACGGCGACGGCTGGTTCCTGCTGCGCATGAGCGTACACGACCCCATTCTACCGCTGAATATCGAAAGCAATTCCGTCGGCGGTGTACGCGTGCTGGCCGAAAAGCTGCTGAAGTTCTTTGACGAAGTGAAGCCGGAGAATGTGGTCTATGCGGCGCTGAAGGAATTTTTGGGAAAGTAAGCTGAAATTGAATATTTAAATAAAAAGAACTCCCGGCTGCTGCTGTTCATCATTTGCGGCGGTCGGGAGTTTTTGGTTTTTACGGTTCGATGGGCGGTGTCGGCTGCGGTTGAGTAAGCGCGGCGCGGCGGTTTTTACGGTGGTTTAAGATGGCGTAGATGGCGATTTGGATGAGCATGGCTAGGACGTTGGAGAGACCGATAATCATGGGAATCAGTGTGACCAACGCATCGCCGAGCCAACTGGCATCCGGCGGTCTGAAATACACTTTGCAGTGCTGCCACACAAAGAAAGCCGAGCAGACGCTCTGTACGACCAGTACTTCTGCTGTATTCCAGATTTTTTGTATGTAACCGCCTTTTTCAATCGCGCGGTTGATGAGCGGAGTTACGCAAGTAGTCGCCGTGAAAATCAAGACAAGCAGTGCAAAGCTTATAAAATTATATTCGTCGAATGAATAAAGACACTCAAAAAGCAAGAATATGCCGAAAACGCCGCTTACGGCTTGCGCGACTAAGATCAGGAGCGGCAGGAGAACTTTGAAATGCTTTTTGAAAGTCATGGGGTCACCTCGCGATCAGTTGTATGAGGGTTACGGATGAAAGAGATATTGGGGACATGGGCTCTCCCCTTTCTATGGTCTGTATGCTTTTAGTATACTGTTTTTCAGGTGGGTGTCAAGGGATTTCGTCAAAACTCGATGATATGAAGTTTTTGGGCGACTTCTTTGGCTTCGCCGCGGCGTTTGACGCCGAGCTTTTGGAGGATGTGGATGACATGCGTTTTGACGGTGGCGACCTTGACACCGAGGATGTCGGCGATCTCCTGGTTGCTGCGGTTGCCGCACAGGAGCCGGAGCACCTGCGTTTCTGCGGGCGAAAGCGGTTCTGAGAGCCGCGGCATGGGACGCAAGAAATTCGGGTACAAAACAGCCTGACGGCGCGTTTCCTGTAAAAGGAGTGAAAAGAAGGACTCGTCCTTTTTGTAGCCGGTAAACGTCAGCATGGGCATTACGGCGGCGCCAAACTGCGCAATAGGCATAACGAAGCGGTACTCATGGACGGCATCAAGCGCCTGCATCCACTCCTCCTGCCACCGGGCGTTATTTTGCCGCTGATAGCAAACGGCCGTTAGGATACGGATATATATGCGGTCCATCACGCGGCCGCAGCGCTCACAGAACGGGATGAGTGAGGCCAATGTGAGCAGCGCCGCATTTTCTTCTCCGAGCGCGATCTCAACCATGGCACGCGTTATATACTGGTAGCGCCACATGGTACGGATGCGCGGCGTGATCTGCGGAGCAGATGTACGGTACCACTGCTCTGCCTTTTCCATTTCACCGGTGCGCAGCCATATACGGCAGCGCATGGCATCAATATTCGGCAGGAAACGCTTGTTGTCCTCCTCAAACTCTGTTCGCAGACTGTCTAAAGAAGAAAGCGCCATGATGGCGTTGCCCTGTTTCGTTTGGGCACGCGCCATGAGACCGATGATGGCGAACGTCATATCCGGCGTACCATGACGCTCGATCTCAGGCAACTGGGCTACAAGCGTCATGAGCCACGGAAGGTTATCCTCCCCTTTTTCAAATTTGCTTTCGCAAAGGGCGCAATCGGCAAAACCGATGCCGTCTTTGCCGAGAATAGCCTCCATCGGCTTGCGGATGGTTTTGTAGAGCAGTTCATCGTGCTTGGACCACGAACAGAAATCTTTGCCGCCGTTCATAAGACTTGGCAGCATGCTGGTGACAGAAAACGTGGGTGTTTGCAAGCTTTTATCCGTTAGAATTTTGAAATAGTTGCCGATGTTCTCTGCGATGCCTTTGCTGCTGCGCTGCGGGAGGGAGATATCGAGATATGCAAGCTTGCCGCGCACCTCTTTGTAGGCGGTGTCGGTCTTTTTGAGTGGGGCGGCATACTCCTGCAGGGCGGAATACCACATTTCGGAGGCTTCGTAATCCATGCAGAGGGACGTGAGCATGCTCATGCCGCACATGAGCGATGGCGAGCGGAGGATCTCCTCTTTCGGGATAGCATAGTAATACTTTTCCATCTCATAGTAATGTCCCACACCGGGGTGCTGCTCTGCGTTGCGGATGAGCATTTCCGAGACGCGGCGGTGGTCTTTGCAGCGCGAATAGCACTCGAGCGCATGCTCGTAATCTTCGTGCAGCTCATAGTAAAGCCCGGCGCGGCTGTACACTGCGGCCTGCTCCTGCGGCGTATAGACTTGGCGGAGTTCCCACATGAGGAACTGTTGAAAAAAGCTCCAGAAGCGGTATTTCTGTGCATCGGCATTTAAAAGCATGGTGGTATCGTGCCGAACGATGGAAATAAGCTCGTTGATGTGGCTGTCGCCGGAAATCATCTGGGCAAGCTCGGCGTCGAATGTATCGAACGGGGCGATGTTAAGCAGCATACGGCGCAGCGGCATTGAAAAGCGGTTGAAGATGTTATCCTCAAAATAGTGATAGATTTCCTGCTGCACAATGCCGACGATCTCCGGCGTATAGGGCTGACCGTTTTGCATCAGGCGCGAAAGCGCCGTTAGGGCCAACGGGTAGCCGAGAGAATCGTGGATGATGACGTTGATCTCTGCTTCCGTTGGTGTGCAGCCATTCTTTTCCAGAAAAACACGCACGGTATCGCGGTCAAACAGCAGATCTCTGGCCTCGATGAGCTGCAAAAGCCCCGTAAAGCGGAACGGCATGAGCCAGCCGGGCAGCACGCCGCGGCTTAAAATGACGAAGTGCAGCTCCGGATTTTCGCGGATCCATGCGCAGAGCGTTTGCTGATCTTCCGGGTCTTTGAGCGCGGGCAGGGAATCGATCACAATCGCATCTACATTTTTCGGCACGGGCTCGCGCAGGAATTCCGGGTCTTCTGCCGAAAACACGCAGGTTTTGTGATTGCTGAGCAAGGCGGTGGCGGCTGTAGACTTGCCGAAGCCGCACGGCGCGCTGAAGAAAATGACGCGGCACTGAGCCCAACCCTGTAAGAATTGCTCGCGCAGCGATGGCTTGATGACGACTTCATTCATGTGCTCTACTCCCCTTTTATGGTTTATAACCACAATATATCATATTCCGCGCGAAATGTAATCCATCTAAAGATGGATTTTTGAAAAAAAATTGGTTTTGTCGAGGAGAAAAGGTGGAAAGGTAGTACGATTTTGCGGAAATGAAAAAAGCCCCTCGGACACCGGCACGTGCATGCGGCGTTCGAGGGGCAATTTCGTTGTATTTTGTACAACTGTATTTTATACAGCTTTTATGCGGCTTTTTCCTGAAGCTTCTGCTTTTTTCTCTGCGTCTTCGACGAGACGGCTTTTGGAGAGGTCGGCGTGGCGATAATAGAGCAGTGTGAGGGTGCTGCACACGAGCCAACCGGCAGGGTAGCCTAAGGCGATGGGAATGATGGTGTTGGAGATGAAGTTCGCCATGATAAAGAGGTAAATCTGGCGGAAGACGACGAACGAACTCAACATGATAATCATCGGTGCGCGGGAATTGCCTGCACCGCGCAGCACGCCGGAGTAAACCTGGTTGACGCAGCAGAACACGTAGAACGGCGAGCAATAACGCAGCAGCATGGAACCATATGCGACGACCTCTGCTTTGCCGTTGAAGAACGAGACGAGCTGCGGCGCGAAGATGAGCAACGGGATTGTCAGAATGACGGTTGCGACGACGGACATGATGAACGCCGTGCGTGCGCCCTTCTTGGCGCGGCCGACCTGATCGATGCCGAGGTTCTGGCCGACGAATGTGGTAGATGCAAGTGCAAGAGACTGCATCGGCAGGAAGAGAAGCTGGTCAATCTTACTGTATGCCGTCCAGCCGGACATACAGTCTGCACCGAAGTAGTTCACATAAGACTGTACAAATACGTTCGAGAACGCGGTGATCGCCATTTGGATGGCGGCCGGGATGCCGACGCGCACAATCTTCGCGAGCATTTCTTTATCGAGCTTCAAGTATTTGAGCTCGACCTTGATGCAGGAATCCGTGCGGAACAGCGTAATCATCGTAAGCATGGCGGAGACACCCTGCGAGATGATGGTCGCATACGCAACACCCTCAACGCCCATGCCGAACGACAGCACGAAGACGAGATCGAGAATGATGTTGAGCACGGCAGAAACGACAAGGAAATAGAACGGGCGTTTGGAATCACCCACGGCACGCAGAATGCCCGAGCCCATGTTGTAGAGCATAAGACCGATGACGCCCGCGAAGTAGATGGTGAGGTACGCAGAGGACTCCGGCATGACCTCGGCCGGGGTCTTCATGAAATTGAGCACGAAGGGAATCATAGCGATGCCGATGAGCGTAAAGAGCACAGCCAAAATGAGCGTCATGACGATGGAGGTGTGGACGGTATCGCGCACCTTATCATACCGCTTTGCGCCATAATACTGTGAAATGACGACGCCGGCGCCGCTGGAAAGCCCTAAGAATATGCCGATGAGCATGTTGATAACGGGACCGACCGTGCCGACCGCCGAGAAAGCCTCGTTGCTGACATAGTTGCCGACAACCCACGTATCGACCGTGTTGTAAAGCTGCTGGAAAATGTTGCCGATGAGAAGCGGAAACGCGAATGTGATGAGGTGGCGGAAGATGCTGCCCCGCGTCATATCCACATCGCGCTTATTTTTCTGCTTCAGGATGCTGAGTTTAGACATAATAATATCACCTGCAACTGATTATACACGCTCTGTTTGAGATAATCAACTAAAATCTTAAAAATGTGGAATATCTTTTACCTCGATACGCACAATAAACCCGGTTAAACAGAAAGGGTGGTCGTATGAAAAAGAAAACACCGCAGCAATATGACGCGATGGTGCAGAAGGCTTCACCGCACTCCCCCGTACTGAAAAACTGCCTGTTTGCATTTTTATCCGGCGGGGCCATCTGCACACTGGGACAGGCGCTTGCGAACACGTTCATGCTGCTGGGGCTCGATTTAAAAGACGCGCGGACGTGCGTTTCCATCTCGCTCATTTTCATTTCCGCCGCGCTGACAGCCTGCGGCGTATACGACAACATAGCGAAATACGCCGGGGCAGGCACGCTGGTTCCGATTACGGGGTTTGCGAACTCAATGGTCTCCCCTGCGCTGGAATTCAAAAGCGAGGGCTTTGTGACGGGCCTCGGCGCGAAGCTGTTCACGGTGGCGGGGCCGGTACTGGTGTTCGGCATTTCGGCTTCGGTTTTGTACGGGATCGTGCTGTATATCATCGGGCTGTTTTAAGGAGGGCTTATGAAAAGACTCGGACGTTACACGCTTTTATTTGAGCGCCGCCCGGCGATTTTGGGCCACGCGGCGGTGTGCGGAAAAAAAGAAGCCGCGGGCCCGCTGGCGCGCGACTTTGACCAGACGTTTCTCGATTCTTATTTGAATCAGGAAAGCTGGGAAAAAGCGGAAAGCATGCTGCAAACGGAAGCCGCGAACCTTGCGATACGCAAGGCGGGGCTTCAAAAGCAGGACATTAACATGGTATTTGCGGGAGATCTGCTGAACCAGTGTATTTCGAGCACGTTTGGTCTGCGCGGAATGGACATTCCGTTCCTTGGACAATACGGGGCGTGCTCCACGATGGCGCAAACGCTCATCATGGCCTCCATCATGGTGGAATGCGGCGCGGCGAACTACGCCTGCGCGGTGACCTCTTCCCACTTCTGCACGGCGGAGCGGCAGTTCCGCACGCCGCTGGAATACGGCAGCCAGCGCGCGCCGACTGCGCAGTGGACGGCGACAGCTTCGGGCAGCGCGGTGCTCGGTATGAGCGGCGACATTCAAGTACGGCACGCGACCGTGGGGCGCATCACCGACCTTGGTGTGACCGACATGACGAACATGGGCGCGGCGATGGCCCCCGCTGCAGCGCAGACTTTGCTGGATTTTTTTAACGATACGGCGACAAAGCCTGAGGACTACGACCGCATTTACACAGGCGACCTCGGGGCGATTGGCACAAAATTATTATACGAACTGCTGCGCGAAAACGGGATCGTTCTGCGCAACCACGAGGACTGCGGGCTGATTTTATTTGACCGCGAGGCACAGGACGTGCACGCGGGCGGCTCCGGATGCGGATGTTCAGCCGGTGTATTATGCGGGCATATTTTGAACCGCATGGATCGCGGAGAGCTGAAAAATATTCTCTTTATGGCGACCGGCGCGCTGATGTCCACAACCTCTTCGCAGCAGGGCGAGAGCATACCGGGCATCGCGCATTTGGTGCATGTGGGGAGGGGATAAAAAAACTCGGCACAATCTGTACCGAGCTTTTACGGCGGATGATGCAATTAAGCTACGTCATCCGCTTTATTCTTTCTTTTGAGTTTTGAGAGCAGTCCGAACACAATCTCTTTTACGAGCGGTTCTTTGAGCAACAGTAAGACGATGCCGTAGAGGCCAAAGAACAATACCGCTGCAAGCAACAGCAACCAGAATGTGCCGATTTGCAGATGACTGACCCAAACTGCGCTGAGCACAGCCGGAATGAGTGCTGCAAAAATTTTAAAATAATGTATATCCAGAAAAGCACCGCGCACTTCTGAACGCAACGCAATATACTGCACCACGAGCACCGCAAACTCGGCGGCAAGCGTACCTATGGCCGCACCGGCCGCGCCGTACAGCGGAATTAAAATCGCATTTAATATTAGATCGGTAACAGCACCGGCGATTTCGGAAACGAGCACTGTTTTTTCACGCCCAAGCGGCACAAGAATTTGAATGCCCAACACATTTGTGATGCCAATAAACAATAGCGTCGGCATAATGATCTGCATAGGCAGAGTTGCCGATTCATACAGTGTACCGCCGGTCAAGAAACGAATGCTCTGCTCGGCAAATAGCATGAAAAAGATCATCAGCGGCAGCGCCACCAGCATGACGAAGTTCAGAGCCTTTGCACTGATACGCCTGAATTCGCCCTTCATCTCCATCTCAACGTAATACGAGGCGCGCGGCAACAGAACCGTGCCAAGCGATGTAACTAAGCTAACTAAAATGACCTTCACCTTTACAGCTGCATCGTAGTATCCGACTTGTTCTTTTGTCGTCATAATCCCCAGCATGACGTTGTCGAGATTCGTATAGATTGTCGTGGCACAGGACATGGCGAAAAAGATCAGCACCGGTTTTAAATGACGGCGTATGCTGTAATAACCAACTGAGTGAAAATCGATGTACTTTCGCGCATGAAACAAATTGATGATATTTGCAGCACTGGATGCAAATACGGTGATGCTTCCATAAACTACATAATCGCTTTTTTGGTGGATCAAAAGAAACATGCCGACCATGGCGATGACCTTGAAGACAATCGACCGCACCGCAATATAAGTGTACTGCTCCAAAGCTTTATAGAGCCACTCCATACCAATGGCAGAAAGCAGAATCATAGAGCTGACCACAATATACAGTGCTCTGTCCTCCCGCAGCCGCGGCACAAAAATAATGGCCAGTGCCAGCGCAACATATGATAACGCCCCGACTACAAGGTTAATGGCGAGCAGTTCGTGTGCCGTTCGCGTCAGCTGCTCCCGGTCATCTCGCACCATAGCGCAGATGCGTATGCCGTAAATTGGGATGCCGAGCTGTGCAAACATGTTGAAATAGGTGATTAACGAGATAGCAAACGAAACCTTGCCTGTTCCATCCGGCAACAGAATATTGGAAACATAGCGGAAGGTGATGAGCGGAAAAATGATGGACGACATTGTGAGAATGGCGTTCATCACAAAATTTAATTTCAGGGATTTCCCTTTCATAAGCAGAACCTTTATCCTTTCGGTCTAAACCGCACGGTAAGCTCCGCAATTCTTACCGTATATATCTTTATGGAAACAAATACTTGCCGACATACGGGATCTTCTGCAATACCTTTACAATCAGCAGAGCGACAAAATAAACCGCAAACGCACCGAATAGCCGCCACCATCCGCTTAATGTATCGACCGAAAACCACGATGTAATTCGATCGATAACCAGCACGTGTATCAAGTAGATTCCAAGACTTGCCCCTGAAAGCCATTTGATGAGACGGATAAATTTCTCGTTTTGAAAAATCGGATAATCGCAAGCATACTTTATGAATACAAAAATGGCAGCAGCCAGAAGAATCGGAAAACGCATGAACTGCGCCGTTGCAATGCATGCCTACAACGCAAAGACATGCCAAAACATTTAACACATCAAAATAAACAATTCGCTTTCGTTCTACTGTTTTTTCCATGTTGTCCTCTTAATCGTTCGCACCGACTTCTCGCTTTTTCATGGAAGCGAGTACCGGGAAAAGCAGGAAGTTTGTAGATGTCAGCATTTTAAAGCTCTTAGCGCCATTGAGTTCGGTATAAAGCGTTTCGCTTTTACCTTTAATTGTTTTCACCATAGCTTTTGCGGACTGCTTTGCCGCTTTGCTGTCTGTGGCTGTCAGATAAATGAAAAGCTGCATACCGGCAATTCGGGCGATATTTCTGCGCAGGAATGCGGCAATTTTCGGTTCTGACGTACCGCTGTTTTCATACGCCGCATATGCATCGGAAAGGTGACCGAGTACCAACTCGTGCATCGCACAGTTGCGCTGTAAGCTGTTGATATTCATGCTCTGTGTGGAAAGCGAAACACGATACATATAGATTGTTTGCGGTGCAACGGTGACTGTTTTCACATACGGGATGGGGTACAAAAGGTACTCTGCATCTGTATAGAAACAGTTATCAAGATGAATGTTATTCTTTTGCAGAATATCCGTGCGATAGGTCACATTGTGCATCGCCACGGTGAGTTGATCGCAAACAGAAGAAAACGGCACGTCCATACACGGAGCAACGTTCGTTTTCTCTTCTTTTTTTTGCCCTGTTTCATGGTCCACACAGCAATGATCCGCACAGACCATATCGGCATTTGTCTTTTCCAGTATATCCAGAAAAGCGCCCATCTGCGCTGTGTTTACCCAGTCATCACCGTCTACCATACGAAAATATTTTCCAGTAGCGTGCTTGATGCCGCTATTTACAGTGGAACCGGGTCCTGCATTTTTTTGTGAGATCAAACGGAATGTTCCGGGATATTTTTTTTCATATGCGGAAACAATTTCCGGCGTGCGGTCTTTGGAGCCGTCATCGGTCACGAGGACCTCCACACGATCTAAAATTGCAGGATCGATAAAGGAATCAAGACACTGTTCGATAAATTTTTCTACGTTATACGCTGCGACTGAGATGCTTAGCACTTTTTGCATAATGTTCCCCCTCTTCCTTTTTTACAATCTGCATCAGTGCACCCAAGGCCATCCAGAACATAAAGGACATCGGTGAACAGACGTACAAAATTTCAGACATAAAACAGCTTGCACACACCATGGCTGCCAAAACGGCTAAATACGCCGGTGCGATTCCTTGCAGCTGCATAGAAATCTGTTTCCAATTTTTAAATACGGCAATGATACACCACACAGCCAACGCAAGATACAAAAGCAAGCCCACAGCACCCTGTGCGACTAAAATATCAAAGAAGGCGTTGTGCATACTGGAAAAGTGCATGTGGTCGTTATTGATTAAATAGGAATCTTCCTGTTCGGCTTCAACGTAAGCCAAAACTGTGTTATGCCCCACACCGAAAACCGGTTTTTCTTTAAATATCTCGATTGCGCTTTTCCAAATATCTATACGGCGATTTGATATATCTGCCGCGTTCGTTTCTTTGGGGCGGATTGTCACCTTTGTTGCGTCGGGTTCAGCGCTTGGCTTTGCTGCTGCACTTGGTTTCGCTGAACTGCTTGCGCTCACAGTTTCTTTTTTCTCCATAACTGCCACACTGTTATTATAAACTGTCTTTATAGCTGTCGGCAAAGCTACCGAGGCTACAACCGCTACAACAGCAAGCAAAACGGTAACTCCTCTTCTGCGGCTTTTAACCGTATAAAGCACGGCACAAACCGCCACGCCGACAGTGAGCGCAATGCGGCACGCACGGGAATCTGAAAACGTGATATACAACACATCTAATGCCACTAAACAGCCCATTGCAATACGCAAAATGATGTTGTGATTTTTACTGAAAACACCAATTGCAAGCAAAAGTGAGACGCAGCACATTAAAGCACCGATATTCGGATCCCAATAGACACCGTAGAGGCGTCCCCAGTAAAAGCCTGTATAGTAAAGCGGCATTTCCGGTGTTTCGGGATAAAAGATCTCATTTTTTCCGAGAAGCATATAAGCAAAGCTCATAACGGTCAGCACAGCACATACACTTAAATAAAATCCAATCCAAACGCGCCGCTTTCTTATATCTTCCGCGGAACGGCTCTCCTTATAGCAATACACCATTAAGAATAAGATTCCCTGCATGATGAGTGTTCGGATATTCTCATACCAACCATACTGGCGATTCAAAAAGGTTGAAAGCAGATAGGTTACGCAAAGTGCTGCGATCAGCCAAAAGCCACGGCTTTTACTGTACATCTTAAAGTGTAAAAGTCGATATACGCAGACTGCGGCAGATAAAAACAGTGTTGGCCATAATGCTAAAGAAATGATTGCCGTACCGAATGTCAGCGAGCAATCCTGAAAGAAGCCGACGGTCATAAACCCTAAGCCAGCAAATAGTTCAATCCACCAAAATGTGCGGTCGGCGAGTTTTTTCATAACAACTTCTTCCCCCTAACCCAATATGGATAATATCTCCTCTTTTTGTGCATCTAAGTCAAACGGACGAATTTGTTCGCGGAACGAGTGGACATCCTTATGAACACACGGCTGTGCATTTACGATCGCATTTGCCCACGTTCCTCCGTTGTTTTCGATATCAAGAAAAACACAATCATCTGTGAGCTTTACTTCATCCGTGATACGGTCGCTTAAAAATGTTTTCAAGCCTGCAACTTGTGCTTCGATTGCAGAAACAGGTAACCCCTCGAAAAGTGACGGCAATAAAAATGCGTCCATCGCCTGCAAAAGCGCCGGTACATCGTCACGAATTCCCAAAAACTGCATATGTTCAAATAGCCGCATTTCTTTTGCCTGTGCTTCCACTGCCAGACGATCAGGCCCATCACCAATCAAAAGCAGCTTGGCATTCGGCAGCTTTTCACGTGTTTTTTGCAGGATTTTTAAAAGGTAAGCGCTATTTTTAGCCATGACATAGTTACCGATATGCCCGAGCACAATGTCTTTCTCCGAAAATCCGAGTACACTGCGCATTTTTGCGCGTACAGCAGAATCAAACGCATAGCGCTCTACTTCGATCGGATTGTATAGAATTTTCACCTTGTTTTGTTCAACCAATTCCGATGGGAACAGCCATTTTGCTGCGGCTTTGGAACAGGCGTAATAATCATTGGCGTACTTTGGCAGCTTGTTGCGGCTTCTGCCATTCATGAAAGACTTCAAAAATGCTTTTACTATGCTGCTTTCTCCCTGGGACGTGCTGTGACTATGCAAAATCACGCGCGGTACACCGGCATTGTGTGCGGCTTTGGCACCAATACAGTGCATCGGCTCTGAAATATTGAAATATGCTGCATCATAAGCTTTTTGAGATAAGATTTTCTGCATCGCTTTATATTGCTTTTGCGGGTGCATCAATCCGGGAATCTCGTGGATTTCTGCTTTAAACGGCGCTAAGCAGGCACGTAAATCTACATTATCCTTTCCTGTGAGAATGTCCGCGTGTATACCTGCATCATAAAAGACACGCAGAACACGCAAAAGATATTTATCAATACCGCTGTTTCTGCCGTCTATCATATATCCGATCAGAACTTCCATACTTTCTCCTAAAAACAAGCAAATTCGGTCAGTGCTGTTGTTTGAGTGTCGAAAAGACCGTGGGAAACGCGCTTTTTACTGCAAAAATACTGCGAGCAATCATCAGACACAACGGGATATTGCCTGCACAAAACGCCTTTGCCATGCACTTGAAAAGCGTGCCGCTTGCCTGAACCGCCGACAGCAGTTCTTTGCACAACGGCGTTTTATACTGCTGCTTGAGCCATTCTTTGCGCTGTGCGTGGTTCATGTCAGAGCGTTTATCACAGTTGCGCTGCAAGGCGGAAAACAGGTAGCGCACATAGATATTGGCTAAAATTCTGCGCACCTCTTCTGTGCACATGCCCCAGTTTTTATACTGCTCCAGCACCAAGAAAACCCGCTCCGCGTTGAGTGTGAAGTAATCCGGCAAAAATTTATTCGTCAGGCTGCCGTCTATACGCTTCAAGTAATGATACGGTGTTGTGTTCAGCACGTTCATGGAGCACACCGAATCAAAATAAGAAACGTTGAATTTGATGTCCTCAATCAGCGTGATCTTTTCAAATACCACACCGCTTTCACGCAGGGACTGAACACGGTAGACTTTGTTCCACGCATAGCCGTACAGCGTTTTTTCCTCCAAATGAATAACCTCACGGCGCACGTCTTCCGGCGTATACAGATACAGCGTTTTTTCCGCTGCGACCGGGAAAGTCTGCTTTAAAACACCTGCGCGGTCATAATACTGCTCTAAAAGTCCGAAGACAACAACGTCTGCCCTGTTTACTTCCAAAGAGGCTTTTACTTGCTCCAACAGATTCGCATCGATCACATCGTCGGAATCCATAAAGAACACATACTCTCCTCGCACATGCGGGAAACCAGCGTTGCGTGCGTTGCTGAGGCCGCCGTTTTCGGGCAGATGCAGTACGGTCATACGCTCGTCTTTTTTGACCCACGCATCGCAAATTTTCGGAGAATCATCCGGCGAACAGTCATCAACCAAAATGACTTCAAAATCATCAAAAGTCTGTGCAGCCACACTTTGCAGCGTTTGTTCCAAATAATCCGCAACGCCGTATACGGGCATCACGATGCTGAAAAACGGAGTTGTCTTATCCATTTACAGCCTCCGTTATCTACCGGCCTTCAGCTTAGCAAAAAGCTCTGTATTACCGGACTTTACCTTGGAAATAATGCGACCTTCAAGATACGCCAGCCCAGTGTTATGCATTTTAAGCGGCACAAGCATGAGCTTCATATAGGCTGAGCGCGCTTTGGTGAGCTTTACAGACTGCATAGCTGTCGGGGTAGAAATCATTTCACGGATTTTCGCTTTTTTCTCTTTTGTGGTGAGCGTACAGTTGCGGTTTGTTACATTTTCGATACAGCCGATAAGGCGCTCGGAATAACGGCGTGCGAGGAATTCTTCTGTTTCCGGCGTATGGATATTCCAGTGCTCATAAAGGTCAATCATCCAGCCGTGTTCTTCCTCGCGCTTATCGTACATATCGCTTCTGTAACGCGCAGTCTCACTTTCCTGACGCTTGCGGATAAAGTGATAATACTTGCCGGAAAGCACCGTAACGCGCTCCACATCGCGGATAACGCTTAAAATAAACGGGAAATCATCCCAGAAGGTCTGCGGAAAATAAATACCGTTGCCCTTTACATACTCTGTCAAAAAAAGCTTATTCCACGGAGAATACAGCAAATTCAGATCAAACAGATGATGGGCGTCCTCACGGAACGCCTGTTGTGTGGGATACGCACAATCCTTATACGCCTGCTCCTGTACAAATTTTTCCGAATCCGTGTAATACGTATCAATATAAAAGCCCGTTACAACAAACTGGGAACTGTTCTTCTCTGCTGCCGTCACCATATCTTCCAGCATGGTCGACTCCGCCCAATCATCGGAATCCATAAAATACAAATACTTGCCGGTAGCTTGATCGATTGCGACATTTCTTGCACTTGGCGCACCGCCGTTTTCCTTGTGAATGACTTTGATGCGTGGATCTTTTGCTGCATATTCGTCACAAATCTCACCGCTGCGATCCTTTGTACCGTCATCTACACAGAAAAACTCCCAGTTTTTATAAGTCTGTTTCTGTATGCTCTCTATTGCTTTGCCAACGTAAGCTTCTACACCATACACAGGCATGATCACGCTGATTTTTGCATTTTCCATCATAATGTCTTACTCCGCAAATTCTTTTTCCACAGCCGAAAGCGCTGCCTCAATAACCTTATCCATATCATAATATTTATACTCTGCCAATCTGCCGCCGAAGATCACGTTCGGTTCGGCATCGGCCAGTGCCTTATACTGTTGATAAAGCGCGCTGTTTTTTTCGTTATTGACAGGGTAATATGCTTCCATCCCCTGCTGCCAAACCGCAGGATATTCGCGCGTGATGACCGTTTTTTCCTGCTGACCGAATGCAAAATGCTTGTGCTCGATGATGCGCGTATACGGCGTTTCACGGTCCGTATAGTTGACGACCGCAACGCCCTGATAATTCGGTGTATCCAAAACTTCGGTCTCGAAGCGCAGACTTCTGTACTCAAGCTCACCGCATTTATAATCAAAATAAGAATCAATCGTACCTGTATAAACGACTTTTTCCGCAAGCGCATCATACGCTGCACGATTCGCAAGATAATCCACATCCGTGCGTACTTCAATGCCATCGAGCAGCTTATCAATAATCTCATTATAGCCGTTTACCGGGATGCCCTGATACGGATCGTTAAAATAGTTATTGTCATACGTATAGCGCACAGGGAGACGCTTGATGATGAATGCTGGCAGCTCCGTGCAAGGTCTGCCCCATTGCTTTTCCGTATAGCCCTTGATGAGCTTAGCGTAAATATCCGTGCCGACAAGGCGAATCGCCTGCTCTTCGAGGTTTTTGGGTTCGCCTGTTACGACGCCGCGCTGTGCTTCAATCTTTCCACGTGCTTCGTCCGGTGTTACGACACCCCAAAGCTTCGAGAACGTATTCATATTGAACGGCATGTTGTAGATTTCGCCTTTATAATTTGCGATTGGTGAATTCGTGAAACGATTAAACTCAGCTAAATCATTTACATATTTCCATACGCGGCGATTTGCCGTATGAAAAATGTGTGCACCGTAACGATGTACGGTGACTCCTTCGATCTCTTCGCAATAAATATTGCCGCCAACGTGATTGCGGCGCTCCAGCACAAGGCATTTTTTGCCGCGCAGTTTAGCTTCGTGTGCAAATACGGAACCGAAAAGGCCGCTGCCTACAATGAGATAATCATACTTTTTACACATACTAATTCTCCTTCCAATTATTAAATCAAGAATTTATTCTTCAATTTCATTTATACTCTTGGTTTTCTCCGTCATCTGGGCAGACTTCTCTTCTGTGAAGCCTTCTGTAGATTCCGGCACGAACATGATCTTGATTGTCAGCAGAATCAGCTTTAAATCAAGCAAAATTGACTGTTTTTCGATATACTGAAGGTCGAGCCGCAACTTATCGTAGGGACTCGTGTTGTATTTGCCGTAAATTTGGGCATAGCCGGTCAGGCCGCCTTTGACGCGCAGGCGGTAGGAAAACTCGGGGATTTCTTTTGTGTACTCTTCCACGTGTTCGATGCGCTCCGGGCGCGGGCCGACGATGGACATATCACCTTTTAAGACGTTGATGATCTGCGGGAATTCATCGATACGTAATTTACGGATGACGCGGCCGACACGTGTGATGCGGGGATCGCCGGAGCGACACGGAATGGATTTGCCGCCTTTTTCCGCATCTACGATCATACTACGGAACTTGAGAATTTCAAAAACCTCGCCGTTTTTGGTGCAGCGCTTTTGCTTATAGAACACAGGGCCGCGATCCTCGAGCTTGATAGCCAAGGCTGTGAGAAGAAGCAGCGGGGAAAGCAGAATAAGTGCCGTAAGGGAAAGCAGAATATCGACCACGCGCTTGACAAGGTTGTACCAGAAACGCTCGCTTCGGTACTCATATTTCATCATGGGCGTATCGATCAGATGACGCGCTCCGAAGCCTTCCATGGTGATCTCACTGAGCTGCGGCGTGATATAGAGGCTTTTGCGGCTCTGCATGCAGTACCAGATCACCTCTGAACGTTTTTTAGAGGAAACCTCATAGAAAATGACAGCCTGATAGGGAGCGACTTCTTTTTTCCAGTCGCCCTTCAGAATATCCGCAGAAACGACCTTTTCGATGGTGAAGATATGACCAATCTTATCAAATTTTTGTAGAAACTCATTCACATTATCCGCGCCGGAGATGACGAGGGTCTTCTCCGGTTTGCCGAACGCGATGGTAAAACGCTTGCCGACAAGAGCCCAGCACGCTGCCGCCAAAAGCTGGCAAAGCACCGTGAGAATGCCGGGAATTAAGTTTACATAATTATGGCGAATCATGCAGAATTCGCCATAGAGCAGCAAATCTGCCATGCCAAAGGACAGGAACTGCGAAAAAATAGTTTCTGCTATGGAATAATCTGTAATTTTAAACGCACGGAAAAGATTGCCGAGTGCTACGTATACGATGGCATAGAGAATCAATGTGACCGCATATCCGATGCTGTCTGCTCTACGGAAAAGTCTTGGGCCGTAATATTGGAACAAAACCATGGCAAAAAAGCCGAATTGCAATGCAAAAATGGAGAACTTCATGATCATAGAAAGCGCAAACTTTCTGTTATTCATTTATATTCACGCACCTTATATTCTTATAAGTATTGTTATACATTTTAATGATACCATTCGACACGCTTATTGTCAATTCGTTTTTTAAATCCTGTGCAACGCACTAATTACCCCCTATAATCTCTTCTTTTTTTCGTAATTGTTACTAATAATCCTACAATAAAATTAATATGCTTAGAACAGATCCATCATGGAGCACTTTTTGGGGTAGAAGACGTTGGGGACGGCGGGAACTTGGCGGAGGAGGCGGACGTCAGGCATCCATGGGATATCGGCGGCGGCGCGGGCGCCGGTGATGAGGGCAGAAAAGGCGCGGATGTTGAGGATGAGGTCCGGTACGGCGTCGGTTTTTTCGACTTTATTTTGCTCGCCGGGGGCAAAGTGCAGGCGCCATGTGCCGTTATTTTCCGTGATGATATCGTCTTCGATACGGAGGGTGATCTCCCCTGTGCCGCGGCAAGCACAGTTTTCTAAAACACGCTCGACGTTGACAACGCGCAGCATACCGTTTGGGAACACGGAGCAGAACGTGCGCGTGTTTTCGCCGATGAGCTGCTCTAAGTGCATATCGGACGGGACGGTGAAACGGAGCTTCTCGTAATCCGACGAGAAAGCGGATTTTGCGAAGAACAGCAAGCCGTTGAACGCTTCGGCATCGCACGCGAGGAAACCGCCGGGGCTTTGGAACGTGTGGGTGCAGTCAAGATATGTGACGCCGTCTTCTTCGATTTTATGGGTAATCATCAGCCCGCGCGGCTGATTTTCATTATTGTACCAGACGAATACGTAGCGCTTATCGTTCCAGAGGTTCACTTTTTCGAGACCTTTATCATACGTTTCGCGGACGGCGGAGAGATTGTGGTCTGCATAGAACGCGTTATAGACGGTGAGAAGCGGGGTGAAATCGCCGCCGGAGAAGATCTGCTCGACGTGCCCGCCGACATCCTGCGGCTTCATCGCTGTGAACGGCACCGACCAGCGGTATTCCGGCGCACCGGCTTCAAAGCCGAACTTGCGGTAATACTGCATACTGAACGGATACAAAAAAGCGAACGTGAAATCGTTTGCGTACATGTCTTTGAGAGAGGCCGTCATGCAAGCGCGGATAACGCCGCCGCGGCGGTACTGCGGCAATGTAGAAACACCGCCTACACCGCCGAGCTTATACGTGCCGCCGTCGAAGCGACAGAGGTACTCGCGGCTGTTCACAACACCGCAGATGGTCTCATCGTCGTCTAAAAATGTGCCGAAGCAGCGGTTGCGGGCGTCTTCCCTCTTTTCTTCTTCGGTGCGCTCACGAGCGGCGCTTTCTTTGGCTTTTTCGAGGTCGTAATCTCCCTCAAAGGCGACAGCCATGGTGAGATTTGATTTCCAGTTTTCTTCCGGGCGCAGTAATCTTGTTTTCATACAACTTTCCTCCGTTTTGCAAAAAACCGGCAAGTGAAAAGGAACTTGCCGGTTTTTGTCTTTATATTGTGATATATATTATAGTATACGGGCTTATTCCGAAAGGGCATGAATGATTTCATCCATGTGCATGCCGCGGGAACCTTTGCACAGCACGGCATCACCGGGATGCAGACGGTCTTTCAGATACGCGATGCCTTCCGCATTCGAGGCGAACCACACGCTGTTCTCACGATTTTTAAAGCCCTCGACGATGTGCTTTGCGAGCGGGCCGACGCCGATAAGGACATCGGTGCCGTTTTCCGCCGCAAACGCGCCGGTTTCATAGTGGCCGCGCTCTGCGTAATCGCCGAGCTCCAGCATATCGGCAAGTACGGCGTACTTTTTGCCGGTCGCTTTCAGGCCGCCGAGAATTTTCAAAGCGGCACGCATGGAATCGGGGCTGGCGTTATAGGTATCGTCGATCAGCGTGACGCCGTGCGCTTCTTTAATCTGCTGGCGCATGGCGGGCGGTGCATAGGTGCGGATGGCCGCGACGGCTTTTTCCTCCGGAACGCCGACTTCCACAGCGACCGCGACAGCGGCAAGGGCGTTGCGCACATTGTGCTCGCCGGCAGCGGGGACGTACATTTCTACGCGTTTACCGTCGTGCACACAGATAAACTTTGTTCCCTCCGTATCGGCCTCAAGCTCTACGGCGCGCCAGTCGCAATTTTCACCGAGACCGAAGCGCACGATCTGCTTTTCCGGGGTGCTTTTTAATGTGGAAAGCAGGTCGTCATCGCCGTTTACGAATACCTTGCTGCCGTTTGGCAAGTAATCCGTGATGCCGAACTTCTCTTTCATGATGTTCTCGCGTGTTTTCATGAACTCGATGTGCGACACGCCGATATTCGTCATGACGGCGATGTTCGGCTTTGCGACTTTTGCGATGCGCGCCATCTCACCGGGCATGCTGACGCCCATTTCGACAATGGCGGCTTCGTCCTCCGGCGTGATGCGCAGAACGGTCATGGGCAGGCCGATCTGGCTGTTCGCGTTGCCGGCAGTTTTCATCGTTTTGAGACCGGCGGAAACAGCTAAAGCGACCATTTCCTTTGTGGTGGTCTTGCCTACGCTGCCCGTGATGCCGATAACCGGGATATTGAAGCGCTCGCGATAGCGTTCCGCGACCTTTTGCAGTGCCGCGCGGGTGTTTTCAACGTAGACAACATCGCCTGCGGGGGCATCGAGCGGCTCTTCGGAAAAAGTCGCTGCCGCGCCCGATGCGAAGACCTGCGGGATAAAGCGGTGTGCATCGGTGTTTTCGCCGCGGATGGGCACAAACATTTTGCCGGGCGTCGTCTCGCGGCTGTCGGTATAAAACGACGTGACGGTATTTTCGCCGCTGCCGACGAGCCTGCCGCCGCACATTTCGGCGATCTCAGATACCTTTAAATTCATAAATGCAGTAGTTTCCTTTCGTTTAGCGCACCGAAGCGAGGGAGCCCATCGGATCCCACGGCTGGAGCGTGATCGGCTCTTGCTCAAGCGCTTTGCGCTGTTCTTCTGTGAGGTACTTTTTATCGACGACGACCTGATACATGTACTCGTCGAACCAAGCGTCGCTCATGATGTAGTAGCCGTCTACACCGGCATCCTTGCCCCAACTGTTTTCGACTCTCCAGCGGTTCGGCTTACCGTTATCGTCGATATTGACACCCTGGAAGACCATGGCGTGGGTCATGAGGCTCTGGCCATAATCGAGGCGCTGAGCTTTATCCATGGTGAACTCGGTGTTGAAGAGCGTTTCGAGGTCAAGAGCGTTCAAATCCATAACGCCGCCGTCGCGAACGCTGCGCTTGCCGACATCGCAGCCGAACCAAACCGGCAGGCCGTCCTTCATCTGGGCGATGGCTGCCGCTTTCAGGTCTTCAATAGGCAGGTTAAGGTACTTGACGGGGCGACCCTCTGCGACGTTACCGAGGAACGCGACGGTGTAGGTCTTGCCGTAGGGCTTATCGGACGTCGGCGCATTGATGAGGCTGATGTACCGGGAAAGATCCATGTCGACGTACTTTTTGAAGAATGACTGCGGAGTGATGCCGAGGTCGCGCACGAAGCCGTTCGGGGTCTTGACCTCGAAATCGAACTTCACAGGCGGCTTGCCGAGGCTGATGCACAGCATGTTATAGATGGTCTGCATCATGTCGTCCTTCTTTGCACGGAGCTCCTCCATGGAAGCGCCGTTCTGATACGCGGTGCGCAGCGTGCAGGCAAACTCACGCAGCTTTTCGGTGAGGTAGCCGATGATCTCACGCGTGGAGGAGGATGCGGCGGTTTCCGGCATGACTTCCTTCGGCACAACGCCGTACTTCTCTACGAGGTTTGCGAACATATCCCACTGGCCGCCGTCGCCGAGCGGACCGGAAAGCAAATATGTAACAAGGCGGCCTGCGGTGGGCTCGTTGAGCGTCTCTAAGATGCTCTCGAGGAAATAGTTGCTCTTTTCAAGCTTATCGAAAAACAGCGCGTAATTCTGGGAGAGCTCAAACGTTTTGACGCCGAGCTTTTTGATGATGCGGAAGCGCATGGTATTGAGCGCCGCGAACATCCAGCAGCGGCCGCTCTGCTTCTGATTCGTGATGTCGCCCTGCTCCAAAGAAATGTTGAACGTATGGCGCATTTCGCGGGCGTTCTCAAAGCGTATGGCGGCGTTGTTGACCCCATTCTTCGTGACAGCATCCATGGCGATACGGTTCGCGCGGTCACCGTCGAACGCGGTCTCATAAGAAGCGAGCTGTTCCAGTGTGATTTCCCTATTCATTTCTGCATAAGTCCTTTCCCGAAAGTAATTTATGAGCTTTATTTCATGGAATCAAGGATTTCCCGAATGACGACACGCTCGTCAAACGGGTATTTTTTACCCTCGATCTCCTGATAATCTTCGTGACCCTTGCCTGCGAGGACAATAATGTCGCCGGGTTGTGCGTTTTCAATGCACCAGCGGATGGCTTCGCGGCGGTCGGGAATTTCAATATATTTGCCGTCGGTCTTTGCAAGGCCGACCTTGATGTCCGCTAAAATATCGAGCACATTTTCGTAACGGGAGTTATCTGCCGTGATGACAGAGAGATCGGCTAAATTGCCGCTGACCTCGCCCATCTCGAAACGGCGCACCTTGGGGCGATTGCCGCCTGCGCCGAACATGCAGATGAGGCGCTTCGGGTGATAGGCGCGCAGCGTTGTCAAAATGCTCTGCATGCTGACGGCGTTGTGCGCATAATCGATGAGCAGGGTGAAATCACCGGGCATCGGCACGGGCTCCACGCGGCCCTTGACTTTGACGGTTTTAAGCCCCTGCTGCATGGCAGTGACGGGGATATTCAAAACGCCGCACGCCGTGATGGCGCACAGGGCGTTATAGACGTTGAACTTGCCGGGGATAGCGACATCCGCGGTAAAATTCAGCTTGCCTGTAACGGAGAAGCGCACGCCGAGAAAACCCGGTGTGGTAACGAGTTCTTCCCCATGCGCAACAAAATCGGCCGATTTATCGTAGCCGTAGGTAACAATATTGCACGTATGATTTTTGATGATGCCGGTATAATTCGGGTCATCGATATTGATGATGCCGGTGCGGCACATGCGGAACAGCATGCTTTTGCACGCCATGTACTCTGCCATATCTTTATGCTCTGCGCCGCCGATGTGATCCTCGGAGAAATTCGTGAAGAGGCCGAGCTCAAACGTGAAGCCTGCAACGCGGTGGTCTTTAAGGCCGATGGACGAGACCTCCATAACGCAGTATTCGCAGCCGGCATCGACCATTTGGCGCATGAACTTCTGCACCTCGTAGTTTTCGGGTGTGGTGTTATCGGTTTGAACGAGGGTATCGCCGTACAGTACGCCGATGGTGCCGATGACGCCGGTTTTATGGCCTGCGGCCTCCAGAATGGAGCGCATCATGAACGCGGTGGTCGTTTTGCCCTTGGTGCCCGTGATGCCGATGACGTGCATCTGCTCTGCGGGGTGGCCGAAGAACTCGGCGCTCAAATATGCGAGGGCAAGGCGGGTATTCTCCGTTAAAATGACCGGCACGGGCGCTTCCACAATCTCCTCTGCGATGATGACGGCGGCACCTTTTTCCGCTGCCATTTTCGCGTACCTATGGCCATCTGCATTCGCACCGCGCAGGCAAACGAACGCGCAGCCCGGCACAGCCTTGCGGGAATCGTACACAAGATCGGTGATATCGACGTCCGGCACCTGCTCCGCGCGATACTTGATGGCGGTTAAAAGTTGTTTCAGTTTCATTTTTATCCCATCCTTTTTCGTGAATTCGGATGATGTATACCGACATGGTATACTATGTGCTTATTATAGTCCGTCTGCGTGGTTCTGTCAAAGAAAAAAGAGAGCTGCGCGTAAAAATGTGCAGCTCTCTCATTTAATTTTCGGTATTTGCGGGTTCGTCGTTCAAAAGACGCTCGTACAGCTTGACGCTGTCATTGCGGTAATCGATCTTTTCCTGCTTTTTGAACGCAGCGCCGTCTTCTGTGCGGACGGCGACCTTGAGCTCACCGAGGACGGAAAGCACGCTTTCTTTCGTTGCGCCCTCCTCATTATAGTGGTTGAGCTCTAAGTTGTTCAGCGCCGGAATGTCCTTCCAGAGGTAATAGTCGTTATCGGTGCCGTCTACGGGGCCGAAGAAACCTTCTAACTCATCCTGATCGAGATATTTATAGCTTGCGTCATCGTAAGCGAAAATCATGCTGTCACCGGCGGAGGCATCGGTCGCGAACTTGACGAACGAGGCCTGCAGCTCTGATGTTTCAAACTCCGAGGTGCCGCTTGTATTAAAGCGGCAGAAATTCATGGCGACGTATGTTTCGCCGTCACCGTTGCGGTCGTCTGCATATTTCTCGAAAAGCTCCTGAATATCGGTTTGCAGGTCGCTCGGCACGGTATACTGCGTCATGACGGTGATGGTATAATCGGGTTCCGTTTTGGATGTGACCGAATATATGAAATAGCCGACGACGGCTATGGCGAGCGCGACGAGCAGGACGTGCACCTTGTGATAATCCCACCAGTTTTTGCGTTTATCCGCCGCGGTCTGCGGCTTGATTTCGTTTTTATGAATGGTGTCTTCCGTATCGTCCAGCAGATACCGCTCTCGTGCCATGTGATTTCCTCATCTCTTCTTTAGTATTCTTTGGCTGTGTGGTTTTTGAAAAGGCGGCTTTGTGCCGCCTTTCAGGGAACCCATGCAACTGGGTTCCCTACGGCTCAACAGTCCACCGGACTGTTGAGCCTACCTTCCTAGTTTTTGGGGAGGCAAAAAGGTTTCGTCGTTTGCGAACGACGACCAAAGGCGCTGCCTTTGGAATCCGCCGCCTTTGAAAAAGGCGGGCGAAACTTTATCCGTTTGCTTTACGTTAGCTTTATGTTAATTTTACGCCGTTATTCTTTCTAAAAAGCCAATTTGCTGTGAACAAATTGTAAAACGCAAAAGCACTGCCCTCAACACAGGCAGTGCTTTTATTGTAACACAGATTAAATTTGTGTCAAGCTTTATCGAACTCAGCCTACGACCTCGTAGCCCTTATCTTCGATGGCTTTCTTGAGCTCGGCATCGGAAATTTCAGCATTGAGCTGAATGACCGCCGTGCCCTTTTCGTGGCTGACTTCTGCAGATGTGACCTGCGGGAACGCCTCCAGACACTTTTTAACAGTGGCTTCGCAATGCGGGCACATCATGCCGTTAATCTTAATTGTTTTTTCCATGGTTTTTGTCTCCTTTACTTCGATGGTTTTCATTTCGGCGGGTTTTGCCGATTTTATTTTTTTATCGTGCTTCGTACTGCGGATGTTCAATAAATTCAGACGAAGCGCGTTTGTGACGACACAGAAGCTTGAAAGGCTCATGGCTGCCGCGCCGAACATGGGGTTCAGCTGCCAGCCGAGCAGGTTAATGAACACGCCTGCCGCGAGCGGGATGCCGATGATGTTATAAATGAACGCCCAGAACAGGTTTTCGTGGATATTGCGCAGTGTGGCGCGGCTTAAACGGATGCCCGCAGGAACATCGGACAGGCGGCTCTTCATGAGCACGACATCCGCGGCGTCGATGGCGATATCCGTACCGGCGCCGATGGCGACACCGATGTCGGCTCTGGTAAGGGCGGGCGCGTCGTTGATGCCGTCGCCGACCATCATGACTTCACCCTGCTCTCTGAGCTTGCGGATGACGTTTTCCTTGCCGTCCGGCAGAACGCCTGCGATGACTTCATTAACGCCTGCCTGTCGGCCGATGGCCTCTGCGGTGCGGGCGTTATCACCGGTGAGCATGACGACGTGAATGCCCATGTTCTGCAACTCGCGGATGGCCTGCGGGCTGTCTTCCTTGATGACATCCGCCACGGCGATAACGCCGATAAGCTTACCGCCCCTGCTGAAATACAGCGGGGTTTTGCCGGACTGCGCGAGGGCTTCGGCCTTTTCTTTAAAATCTGCGGGGACATCTGCCTGCGTGGAGATGAACTTCAGGTTGCCGCCTGCGAGAACTTCGCCGTTCAGGGCAGCGGTGAGGCCATTGCCGGGCTTTGCCATGAAGTCTGTGACTTCTTTTGCCTGCACGCCGATCTCCTCAGCGCGCGCCATGATGGCTTTGGCGAGCGGGTGCTCGCTCTTTTTCTCGAGCGCACTTGCGGCTTCCAGAAGATTTTTTTCGGTGATGCCCGGGGCGGGTAAAATATCCGTGACGCGGGGCTCGCCGCTTGTGATGGTGCCGGTTTTATCGAGCGCGACGATCTGCACCTTGCCGGTTTTTTCGAGTGAAACGGCAGTTTTGAACAGGATGCCGTTTTTCGCGCCCATACCGCTGCCGACCATGATGGCGACCGGCGTCGCGAGGCCAAGTGCGCACGGGCAGCTGATGACGAGCACGGAGATGCCGCGCGCGAGCGCGTAGCCGAACGTCTGCCCAACGAGCATCCAGACGATGAACGTAACAAGAGCGATGCAGATGACGGTCGGGACGAACACGCCGGAAACCTTATCGGCGATCTTCGCAATCGGCGCTTTCGTGGCAGCGGCATCGCTGACCATGCGGATAATCTGGGAAAGCGTGGTATCTTCGCCGACGCGCGTTGCTTCGCAGCGCAGGAAGCCGGACTGGTTTACGGTCGCGGCGGAAACAGCATCGCCCACGGCCTTATCGACCGGAATGCTCTCGCCGGTGAGGGCGGATTCATTGACGGCGCTGGCGCCTTCCAAGACGATGCCGTCTACGGGGATATTCTCACCGGGGCGCACGACAAACACATCGCCGCGGCGAACCTCGGAAACGGGCACGGTGACCTCTTGACCATCCCGCACGAGCACGGCGGTTTTCGGCGCGAGGTTCATGAGACTCTTTAAGGCGTCGGTCGTGCGGCCTTTGGAGCGCGCTTCCAGCATTTTACCGACCGTGATGAACGTTAAAATCATGGCGGCAGACTCGAAGTAGAACTCGTGCATGTAGCCCATGACGGCGGTCATATCACCGCGCATCTGGGCATCTGTCATGGCGAACAGCGCGTAGGTGCTGTACAGGAACGACGCGCCCGAGCCGAGCGCCACAAGGGTATCCATATTCGGTGCGCGGTGGATGAGCCCTTTAAAGCCGCTGATGAAGAACTTCTGGTTGATGACCATGATGATGACGGTGAGGAGCAACTGGATGAGGCCCATCGCGACGTGGTTGTCTTTGAGAAAATTCGGCAGCGGCCAGCCCCACATCATATGCCCCATGGAGATGTACATGAGGACAGCCAAAAAGCCGACGGACGCAATGAGGCGCTTTTTGAGTTTTGGAGTTTCGCGGTCTTTCAGGGCATCTTCTGCAGCAACGTTGGGGCTTGTGCTATTCTGCGCCGCGCCCTTTTTGGACGCGCCGTAACCGGCATCTTCCACGGCCTTGATAATGCTTTCCGGCGAAGCCGTGCCCTCAATGCCCATGGAGTTCGTGAGCAGGCTGACTGAGCAGGACGTAACGCCCGGCACCTTGCTGACTGCTTTTTCCACACGGGTGCTGCACGCCGCGCAGCTCATACCCGTGACGTTATACTGTTCCATTTTCTTCCCTTCCTTTCATAAAAATGCGCCGAAAATTATCGCATCAGCTTTTGCAGTGTGGTGACAAGCTCATCGATGACTTCATCGTTTCCTGCGCGGATGTCGTCCGCTACACAAGTCTTGATGTGGTTTGCGAGCAGCTCTTTCGTAAATGCGTTGAGCGCCGCGTTGGCTGCCGCGACCTGCACGAGGATGTCCGGGCAGTAGGCGCTTTTCTCCACCATACCGCGAATGCCGCGGATCTGCCCTTCAATGCGGTTTAATCTGTGGATGAGTTTTTTGTACTCCTCATCGGAGCGGTGCTTTGTTTTATGACAGCCGCAGCACTTCTCTTCGGTTTTTTCTTCGGTGCAGTCTGTGCACGCTTCCGTATCGGTTGCATTGCTTTTGCAGCAAGCGTGCAGCTCTTTTCCTTCTGTATGTTCCAACGAAATTCTCCTTTCCGATTTCGCTTTATATACCCTATTGGGGTATCTTGATTATATACCCATATAGGGTATATTGTCAACTCTGATTTTAGCTTTTTTTCAAAAATATTCTGCCCGGATTTTTGACCTGCATTTAAAGTAAAAAGCACCGCTTGGCTTTTGGCTCAAAACGGTGCTTTGGGTGTTAATCTTAGCTTGACTTACGCTTCGTATTCCATTTTCTCCGGCGTCCAGTCCTTGAGGACCTCGAGCATATCGACGGCAGTCTCTTTGGCGCCCTTGAGGTCGTGCTCTTTGTAGTTGCCGCACTCTTCGCGGCGGCTGCCGGGAATCTCTCCCTCAAAATCGCGGATGAACGCGAAGGATTCCTGCACGAGATGCAGGGCATCCAGGCGGCTCACGTTGTCGCGCAGGAGGGAATAGAAGCCCGTGCGGCAGCCCATGGGGCCGACGTAGATGACGGAATCGGACAACGCGGAGTTGCGCGCATACGTGGCGAAAAGATGCTCGAACGTGTGGAGCGCGCCGTTTGAGAGGTAATCTCCGGCGTTCGGCACCTTCATGCGCAGGTCGTAGGTTACAACGTCGCCGTCTATGCGGGAAACGTACATGCCTTTTTTGAGCTTATCATGATTGACGGAAAAGCTGGCGATTTTTTTCATACTCTATCATCACTTTCTTCTATAATTTCGGGAATTTCTTAGAGTATACCACGCTTTTCTTTGAATTTCAATTCCGTCTTATTTTTCGACGGTGACGTTTTTTGGCTCGTAGCCGGCGTGCCAGACGGTCTGCTTCAAAACGACTTCTTCGACGGGCTTCTTTGTGTAGATACGAGCGAATTTGCCGGCGAGGTCAACCTTTGCCATGCAGTCCGGCTGCTCGTTGAACGCGTTTTCAATGCGCATGGCGCAGTTTTTGCAGTGCATGCCCTCGATGTCCATACGGTAAACGTGGTCGTAGTCGTTCACGTTTGTATCCTGCGGCTTGACGTGCTTCACTTCATCGCCGCCACCGCCACAGCAGCCGTTCTTCAATTTTTTGCGATAGCTGATGACCGCAAAAATACAAATAGCCGCAATCACCCCACAGATGATGATCGTAGCAGGGCTGATGTCCGTGCCGGTCGCATTCAAAATATATGTACGCATTTAAACCGCTTCCTTTTGTGAAAATAGTTCTTGTGAGAGAAGGCTCTCATATACCCTTTGGGGGTATCTTGATTATATACCTCGGTAATATAAAATGTCAAGAGAAAAAGTTAGCGATTTCTAACTTATTTTGAATTCCTGCGTTGCTGCGCGTGTGGAAAAATAAAAAACGCCGCCCGGCACTGTTTTAAACACAGCAGTCGAGCGGCGTTTTCGTTTACTTTTTACGGTTTCGCGTTCCAGAGGGTAACTTTCCCGGTTTCGCGGGTCTTGTTCATATCGATGATGCGCTGGTTCGACGAGCCGCGAAAGCGCAGGGAAATGTCTTTGAGTTCATCGACGAATGCGCCGTCGACGAGCACGTCGAGCAGGGACAGGAATTCGTCTGTGACCTCGCAGCGGTTGCGGCCACCGTCTTTCAGCATATCGGTCTCCAGGGTGGAACCGGAATAGCACCAGATGTCCTTTTCGGGGTATATTTCGCGCACGCGATGCAGAAACGGCACCAAAGCGCGTTGATTCTGCGGCTCCATGGGCTCGCCGCCGAGCAAAGTTAAACCGTTGATGAAACCGGGTGCAAGGGCTGCGAGCACCTCGTCTTCCGTTTCTTTTGTAAACGGCTTGCCGTAGTTAAAATCCCACGTTTCGGCGTTGAAGCAGTTTTTGCAGTGGCGCGTGCAGCCGGAGACGAACAGCGTGACGCGCACGCCGATGCCGTTTGCGATGTCGGTTTTTTTGATCTCACCGTAATTCATGATGGTTTCCTCTATTCATGAAATACCGCACAAAGCGCCTGCCCTGTGCGGTACTGTTTATTCTTGATTTTGACTTAATTACAAGTGCAGCACGCGCTCTTTGATTTCGGCGGTACGGCCCTGGTTCCAGAACTGGGTGCCGATGTAACCGCAGGTG